>ERZ779888.3804-NODE-3804-length-10741-cov-3.788976_pt1 | contig 10741 bp, 9 predicted proteins | sample MGYA00511245_ERZ779888 | MGnify/ENA primary metagenome ERZ779888 (study PRJEB29588, sample SAMEA2155255) | human gut metagenome | biome: human gut; feature: human-associated habitat; material: faeces | place: Denmark | collected 2008/2010 ... | reverse complement strand
GGCATCCGGAAAAATCAAACACAAAAAAGTCTGAGGTTGCGGATCAGGAGAACAGTGAAAAAGAACAGGTGAGGTTGTAGAATTCCATATTATAAAAAAATGCCATACCATAACCAGTGGGTTGAACAGAGCTGGAATATGGTGTGGCATTTTGTGTTCGCGGGCGATGCGTAGGCAGGATCAGATATCGTGAAACTGTCCGATCTTATCTTTGATCCGCTGCATTTCATTATCCATATCAATGACAGCGCGGGCGCAGTTTAGAAGCTCAGTGCTGACTTCCTCGTAACCATCCATTTCTTCGATATTCTGCTTATATCTGAGCTGATGTTCCAGGGTAGCCCAGAAATCCATACCATTGGTACGAATCTGGATCTCCGCACGCATGGGTGTTTTTCCCTTGGAGAAGAACACAGGAATTTCCACGATTATGTGGTAGCTGCGGTAACCGTTTGGTTTGGGATTTTTGATATAGTCTTTTACTTTGATGATGGTGATGTCGTCCTGTTTGGCAATGAGATCCGCAATGGTGTAGATATCATCAATAAAAGCACAGACAACACGGATACCGGCTACGTCATTGAGCTGGTTCTGGATATTCTCGGCAGTGAAGTCGTAACCCAGTTTTTTCAGTTTCTTGTAGATACTTTCCGGTTTTTTGATTCTGGTCTTGATAAAAGAGATCGGGTTACGTTTATATTCTACGGAAAACTCATCATTGAGAACTTCCAGTTTGGTACGTACCTCACGGACAGTACAGCGGTACATCATCATCAGATCATTAAATCTTGCGGAATTTTTGATAAAAACCTGTGGATCTGGGGTATCCAGCCAGGTGTTTGCATTTTTTTCAGCCATGGTATTTTGTGGTAAAACTCCCTTTACATCATAGATTATGCCATTTTCTCGTAGCAAGTCACGAACTGCAATTTTTTCAAATTCTCTATGACCAACCGCTAAAATAACGGCATCAAAACTGTTCACAACGAGGACTTCAGAAGTTTTTCCGATCTCAATACCATATTCAGTCTTTACATGGTCACCCTCAGCCCATGGATCATAGACTATGATGTTATCTGTATATTCTTTTAAAGTATGATATATATCAACAACCTTAGTATTTCTTATATCAGGACAGTTTTCCTTAAAGGTAACACCTAATATCAATATTTTAGAATCTTTTACTATCAAACCATTTTTATTCATACATTTAATAACTTGATTAGCAACATATGCCCCCATCCCATCATTCAACCTTCGTGCGGCAAACATGATACGTGGTAAAACCCCATAAACTTGAGCCTTTTGAATTAAATAATAAGGATCCACACTGATACAATGACCTCCGACAAGGCCAGGCTTCCATTTTATGAAGTTCCATTTTGAAGCTGCCGCCTCTATCACATCATTGGTATCAATCCCCATCGCATTAAATATCTTAGCCAACTCATTCATAAAAGCGATATTTACATCTCGTTGCGAATTTTCAATAATTTTAGACGCCTCCGCAACTTTTATCGAAGGTGCTTTATGAGTACCATTTATTAGTACAGAATTATAAACTCGATCAACAATATCAGCCACTTCTAAAGTAGATCCCGAGGTAACCTTTTTAATTTTTTCTACTGTATGCTCTCTATCACCCGGGTTAATACGCTCTGGAGAATAACCTGCAAAAAAGTCTATATTAAATTTTAAACCTGAAACCTTTTCCACAACGGGCAAACATTCTTCTTCTGTTACTCCCGGATAAACCGTTGACTCATAAACTACAATATTTCCTTTGGAAATTACTTTCCCAACCGTTTCGCTAGCCCCCCATAATGGCTTCAAATCAGGCCGATTATTCGAATCCACAGGAGTTGGTACCGCCACTACATAAAAATTGCAATCTTTTATTTCATCTAATTGAGTAGTACACTTAAAACCCGACTTCAGGGCAGCTTGAAGTAGCTCATCAGACACTTCCAACGTCGCATCATGCCCGGCATTTAAAGCATCCACACGCGATTGGTTCATATCAAAACCAACAGTCTGATATTTTGTTGAAAACAAACGGGCTAAAGGAAGCCCTACGTAACCAAGACCGATTACGGCAATTTTAAAATTATCCATGGAATATTTATATAAAGTTATATTAATTTACACGACACGCTATGAATACATAAATTATGCAGTAAGAGCACGCCGTATTTTCATATCTCCATTTTTATAATTTAGATAAATTAAATAGGCAATAAACACCCAGAATGACTTAAAAGACAAATAGGAATAAAATACTGTCACTAAAAAATACGAAAGAATAAAAGAATAAATAAGAAGCCTTCTATTACCACAAAAAGAATTTATAAAACCCTTACCGATCAGATAAACAAATACTAAAATAAAAATGCCACCTAGCGGAATTCCTACTGTCAAGAAAAATTCAAGCACCCCATTATGTACATATCCCCCATCAGGAAGATAATTAGTCCCATTCCCTATTATAAAAAGGTCTCCTTGTTCCACTACATCCCAAAAGCGCTGCATTCTATCGCTTCTACTACCATCCACAGGATCTTCCATTTCCAACTCCGATGAAACAAATATCCTATAACTCAAGACCTCTATAGGACTCAAGTCCATACTCCACACAATCTTCTGTGAAAGATTATACATATACCCCATCAACACGCATAGAGAAGTGACAAACAATAAGAATATTTTTTTTGACTTCACATATGTCCATATCAATACGACAGTCCCAAATGCCAGCATACCTGCTCTTGAAATAGACGAAAATATCAAAAGAACATCCATTAAAATGAATATTTGATACATTATTTTGATTCTAGCAGACAGTCTACCCTCATTAAGTAATATTATTTTTGCAGTTAGAGCTATTATGATATACACACACATCACATTAGGATCCCAATAAATACCTTTAAATCGATTAGAAAGGTTCAGCCCCTCATATGTGAAAATAAAATAAAGGATACAAGCCCAATCATAAGTTGTAAACGCAAACCAATCAGCAGAAGAAAAGCCATCAGATTTTACCAAATAATCTACAAAAACCACAATAGTCAGAAAATTCATTATGCCAGCAATCAGAAAGGCAATATTATTATTTAATATCCCCGCTATCATCTCAACCAAACAAAAGAAAAGGCAAAATATGAAAGGGGATGATTTTATTACCCTCATTTTCTTCTCACGCAATAAATAATACAATAATAATGGAAGAATAACAACTCGAATCATCGTAACCGGCCCTATTCCGAAAAGTTCAAACTGGAAAAAGAATATAACCCAAGCTATTAACCAAGAAGGCTTTATTTTCTGCATATATTTTTAAGCACGCATAAAGAAAAAAACAAAGGAAAAGAAAATCTTAAAAGTCTCATTTTAGACCGTTGGATAAATGCATATTTCAAACTCAGAGGCAACGTTCCTATAGGCCATATCTTCTTTTTCAACGACCAATAATCGTATCTCCGCAGGCCTATATAATGATTCACCGCATTAGATACAACAGAATATTTTACATAGTTCAAAATAGCCTTCTGTCTATCCGTAAGTTCTGCATGGGTCAAATATTCATCTATCAAACGTATATTTCCAGAGAACTTGAAAATACGCTCTATACTAAAATTCTTAGAGGCACTTTCCACGCGTACAAATACATAATAAAAAGGCAACTCCATGAAACAGACCCTCATAGCATGTAAAAGTGACAAATGAAAGAAATAGGTATCTTCTCCATTTATGAGTTCCTCATAAAAAAACAGCTGCTTTTCGATCATGAATTTTCTACTAAACACACATCCACATACACTACCTCGTGAATATCCTTTTTGAAAAACATCTACTCCCGACATATTTACGCGGGCCGGACAAATACCCGACCACGAATAACGTTCAGTCATAGAGCCCATGACAAAGGAGCGCATTATTAAAATATCAACAGCCGGAGCTAATGACAAAAAGTCATAAACTTTGATTAAACTATTCTCAGCGATAGTATCATCAGGATCAACAAAAAGGATAAAATCACCTACAGCCTGTTTAATCCCTTCATTACGCGCTGAAGATACTCCACCATTTTCTTTATTTACTATCCGAATATTAGAATATTTCTCTGCATATTGCTCTACTAGGATCATTGAATTATCTGGAGTGCCATCGTTCACTGCAATAACCTCGTACAAAGCAGTATCCAAACTCTGCCTAAATAATGATTCGAAGCAAGATACAATATATTGCTCCACATTATAAATAGGGACTATAATTGATAAATACATCTTTTTAAACAAGCATTTTTTTCGGTTTATAAAAAAGGTACGTTAGCGTCCAATTTTGACATATCCTGTATGTATAGCCGCCAGAAGGCCGTCATACATTAAATAAGTTCAAAAAAAGAGTTGATTTTTAAAGTTTATTATTACCCAGTCCGATAGTCATGGGAAGAAGATTCTCATAATCCCTACATCTGTTAACGATCGTCTGGAAAAACATTTTAAAGTATTGCAATGCAGAAACACCCTGCATCTTGCAAGTGGATATAATCGTATGGTAAGCTGCCAATACTCTCGCCATCTTGCCACTGCCAAAGAACAAAGAGTTCTTGCGCTCACCAGCCAGTGGGCATATGAATCGTTCGGCAATAGAGTTGTCAATTGTATAACAACCATCTTTGAGGTAAGCAAAAAGTTGAGTCTAGAAAGTATTCAAGTAATTCAGAGCTTTCTACATCGATAATCTCAGCTTCGCCAGCGCAAGAGAAATAGCCATCAATGATAGAACCGTCAGCTGCTTTATAACGGACAACCTCGTATTCATGTTCCACGATGCTGCTGATGGATAATCGAAAGCACTCGTTCGTATTTGTACCTCATATCATGAAAGTCCTTCAAGAAATAGAATTTATTCAGACCCGTAACGCTCAACATAAAGTCTCCAACTTCTCCACAAGATGTTTCAGACCATCGTGGTTTAGATTGCGTTGCTGGATGTGAATACCATTGCTCATACGGATATCCACCATGATACGAACTGGTTCCTAACAGGAAACAGGGAGAGACTCTTGAGGATCTGCCGGCTCTGGTTGACCGGAATCCGGTTGACCTGTCACTTGTACCGGAACCAACTTGTGGCGTGTATCTTTGTACCATTTCTCAAAGAGGTTATAGGGGGACCTTGTTTCTAAAGCAAAAGGATTGAATGGACTCTTTGCTAGTCAACGCTTCGGACTTGTAGCGAAGGAAGAAGCGTTCTAAATCGCTGTTACTATACATATTTATAGGATTTGAGATTACAGCGACAAAGGTCTCAAATTTGTCTCAAGTATGCTATATGTCTTTTGGGGACGCTAACAAAAGGTACTAGTCTAGAACTTTGTGTAGAAAATTCATAGCTCTAAATCTTTCTGAATCATGAATACGGTTTATTTCTTCAAAATTTATCGGTGACTTTAACAACTCTTCTGTTAACTGATCAGATGAATAAATCAAACGCTCTTCTAACCCGAACGTTTTCAACAGTGAAACAAAACGCATCAGACCTCTTTGTTTGTTTCCTATAGCAATAAAAGGTTTATTAAATATAATAGAAAACACCGTGCCATGGAAGGAATCCGTTACTACATATTTCGCATCCATAAAACCTCGAAGCCAAGTAGTGACGGAAGGATAAACACATTGATCCAACTGTTTAGAACCAACATTTTCAAATCTCTTAGCAGGCATTACCGTAAATGGTATCAGATCCATCCTACTTTTCATAAAATCAAGAATCTTTTCTTTATCTTTGGACTGATCCAAAATGTAAACGAGTAGATTCCCTTTGGATTCAGGAACCTTATCTTTCTCTACTAAACTTATATATGCACTTTGCTTTAAAAGCATTGTAGGATCCAACAAATGAACAGCCTTAACTCCCATATATTGCTTACAAAATTCAACCCCATTGCTCTCTCTAACAGATATGGCCTGAAAAGTGTGAGCCAATTTCGCACATCTCCGAGTTTGTCGTAAAGGAAATTCCCATTTATCCACCCCAAAAGAAGCCGCATAAGCAATGCGTTTCAAATCCCCTGATACAAAGGATTTTAAAAAGTATTCTTCGATATTAGCAACATATTTATACCGCCATACTTGATCACTTCCAACTATAACAGCATCTATTTTTTTTGAATACAAATATAAATCAGCAAAACGTATCTCTTCCGTCATAGTTATGTTTTGGCTAATAAACCTATACATGTTTTGACAGATGATTTCATCTTCATCTTTTTTCCTCCAAACCCTCAATGGTATTTTATCCCTAAGTATATAAACTCGAAAACACCGATACAAATAAGAAGAAAGCTTTACTCTCCAAGATAATTTCTTTTCTATTAAAAAAGTAAAAGGATCTTTCCCCATTTCCTTAAGAAATAATTGAAGGGCATAATTTTGTAAAATACCTCCATAATTATCTCCTAATTTCAAAGTTAATATTCCAATTTTCATATGTAATAAATAACGTCAAAAAGGATATTGTTTTTAACACTTGTTACCAATTCAGTCCAACTGCCAAGGGCAATAAATATTCATATTCCCTACAGCCTTTAACAATTTCGCTGAAGAATCTCTTGAAATAATCCAGCACTGACACGCCCTGCATGTTGAGATGATGGTATGATATACAGCTGAGACGCGGGCCATCCTGTCACTTCCGAAGAATAAAGAGTTCTTGCTCTCGCTGACCAAGGGGCGAATAAAACGTTCGGCAATGGAATTGTCGATTGAATAAGAGCCGTCATTTAAGTAGGCGAACAGCTGAGTCCAAAAAGTATTCATATAATTTATAGCCTTATCCATCAACTCTCCGCAGAGCGGATGACCGTCACTGAGCAAGACCTCAAGCTTACTGTGTAACTTTATGATTATCTCTTTGGTCTTTAAATTATTCCGGCAAAGCCTTATCTGTTCGGGCGACAACTTGCCTTCTTCATACTTGCGTCCCAATCTGTAAAGCTCACCTATCAACTCCAATATGAAGGTGGCATCCTTATCATTGCCCTGCTCCAACGCATACTTGAACTTTGTACGGGCATGGGCCATGCAACAAAGATGTTCTATATCGACCATATGATCATCCAGATACATATAGATATTGTAGCCGTCTGACTGAAGAGCTTTCACCTGGCTGTCACCCAAGATATGCTTCAAGGCATCCCGTCCCTTGAAACCGTCCTCGTAGCAATAGATAACCACTTTGGACAGTTGTTGACCAAACACCATATGTATTTCTTCCTATAGCATCCTTCACGCTTTACACGGCACCAGGTTTCATCACAGTTCACAATGGAGTCCTTTTCCAAACAAGTATTCTTAAGATAACTAATCAAACCGCAGAAATGGGTAGAGTCTTTCTCCAACCAATTGGTCAAGCTCATACGGCTCATTTGACCATAACCGAACAAGCGAACCAGACGTAAATCTTTGGACATCACGATAAAGACATCACCATCCTCCGGTTCGCAATCCAACTGTTGATGGATTATGGATAAAACCTTATCATATTTACAGCGCATATAATGGAAATCACGGACAAAGAAAAAGCGGTTTAGGCCTGTAATATTCAACATAAGCCCTCCAATTTCTCTACTAAGCTTTTCAAACCTTCGTAGCTCAAATTCTTTTGACTGAGATAAACACCATTGCTCATGCGGATATCCACCAAGATTCGAAGTTCGGTAGAAGAAGGAAGCCGAGTATCCACTTCCGGATTGCGTTCCGGGATTGGTTGAAGGCTTTTCCGTCATTTCTGCTTCTGTTGAGGGCCCCAAAAACCTGAACAAGAATTATCATTCGGGTATCCTTGTACCATTTCTCAAACAGGTTATAAGGTACTTTGTGGAACATACAGAATTTCTCAATCGAAACACCCGAGGGGAGGCCTTCCAATTTGTAGCGTAAAAAAAGACGCTCAAAATCATTGTAACTATACATAAACTTTGCTTTTGATTTAACGAAAGCAAAGTTCGTTTTTTTATAGCGATTCTCCTATACGGCATTTTTGGACGCTAACAACAAAATGAAATTCAAAGAATTACGCCACAGGGATTTTCAACATCCGATTGCCGCCCAATGACAGAGGAGAAGCAGCTACTTGAATCAGGCACCTACAGTCCCTGATTCCTATACCGCATGAAAGTACTTTTTCCCTTGGGATGCACGCTACTACCATTCACATTCCATCCGCCATTGTAGTACACCATACTGCAAAGGAAGCACTTGTCTTTCAGTTGTTCCAGCAGAAAGTGAGATAATGTCAGGTTGCTCACATTGAATATGTCACCTTGAAGATTTTCGTAAACATAATGCTCCGGCATCGGGCGGAGCGCATTGTGCCAACGAAAAGCCTCATGATAACAAGCATCCGTAGCACTAAGACAACGCATCACGTTTGTGCTTCTTCAGAAGAGTCGACACCTCGCCTATTAGTGATTTGTAAGCCGCATCTGTAGAAAAGATTCTTCCTTGGGGGGATTATCTTCCCACTTCCGTAAATCTATTACATGTTTCATACGCTCGTATCAGTTTGTGGTTTACGCCATCTCTATTTTCCACTCCCCCAGCGTCCTCCGCTCACTATCGAAGTTAATCCCCACCTTTACCACCGGCAGTCCGCACAGCGCGAAGCGTTCGGGATAATTCTTCAAATCAATCTGTCCCATGGCGTCATCGGCCGTTTTGTCCAACTTCAGTTCCATCACGTAAAGAGCGGACAAACTACGCATCACCACATCCACACGCCCGCGCGGGGTGCGCACTTCCACATCCACATACATACCTAACAGGCTGAAAATGGTATAAAACAACGACTGGTAATGGCCTTCATAATCGGTATTGTCGCAATAAGGAATTGTAGACAGGAAAGCCTGCAACAAACGCAGTCCATCGTCCAGCCTCTCTTCATAGATAGCCTCGTACAGCAGAGCCACCGTGGTAAGCCCATCCATCGTGTGTTGATGTAGATAACCGGGCAGCAGACTCTTCATCAAGCCCAAACGGACTTCTTTATTGGGGATATCCAACAAATAAAGATTCGTGATGGGAGAATAACCCTTTATCGTGATATAACCGCTTTGGTAGAGCAACGGAGTGATATTCGTTATCCGTTCGGTAGGCGCATCAAAAGATTCAGCCAGTGCTTTTCGATCTCCAATCTGTTGGGGAATTACATGATATTTGTTCAGCATCTCTATCAAATAGGTAGGTGTTCCACTGCCAAACCAGTAAGAATTCATCTTACCGTCGGCAAAGGCGTTCAACAGGCTGAAGGGATTGTAAATATCAGGTGACGGCCAGGTGAAATGATAGCCGTCATAGTTATCTTTCAATTTCGCAAGCACTTCTTCGCGAGACACTTCCATACGCATGGCCAGTATATCCACGTCATTATCCATCTGAGTCAGCATTTCTTCCTCGCTGATACCGCAAACAGCAGCATACGGTCCATCCATACTGATGTTCTTGATATTATTCAGTTCGCTGAAGATGCTCAGTTGGGAAAACTTTGTGATACCGGTGAGGAACACAAAACGCAGATAAGGATCGCAAGCTTTCAACGGACTGTAGAAATTGCGCATCACATCCCGAAGGACAGGCAGATTCTTTTCCTCATGAACAACGTCGAGAAGAGGAGCGTCGTATTCATCAATGAGGACAACGACCTGCCGACTGGTCTGTTGGCAAACACGGCGGATCAGTCCGGAGAAACGATCATTCAAAGTCACTTCCTCACTCACTTTGCCATACACCTCTTCATATCTATACAACTGAACACTCAGCATTTGCTCCAGACGTTCCTTATCCACATGCTTCGCCATGCTCATGTCAAAGTGAAGCACCGGATACCGAGTCCATTCCGCCTCCAGCTTATCAATGGCAAGTCCCTCAAACAGTTCCTTACAACCTTCAAAATAAGAATGCAGTGTGCTGGTGAGCAGACTCTTGCCAAAACGGCGAGGACGACTCAGAAACACATACTTAGAATCGAAATGTGTCATTCGATAAACGTATTCCGTCTTATCTATATACAAATAGTTCTTTCTGCGGATTTCCGAGAAAGTCTGTATTCCTATCGGATAAAGTTGTCTCTGCTGTTCCATATCTTTCAGTTTACTTCGAAACTATCTTCAATTTCCTTTACTTAGATTACAAAGTTACGATAAAATTTCATCTGAACCATACATCCAGCATGTATTTTTCCATTGCATAGCGGCATTCACTATACCGCTTTTCATCCGCATTTTCACGCAAATAATGAAAGATCCGGATGTAATAGCTTATGCTAACGTCTCGCCAAATATTACCTGATAGTAAGTACGATTACTGATTCCACAGCTCTCACATAATTCTTTCACCGGAATTCCGGAAACTTCGCGGAGAAGTGCCATGCTATCCCCCAAAGCCTTGTAAGTGTAAACCACTTTTTTCATATTGTTCTTTAAATTAATGTTAATATTTAACACGGATTACCAACATGGTGGTAACGCCGCTATTTTCTTTCTCTATAACTTCACCGCAAATTTTAAAACAACAAGCGATGAAGGCTCTAAAAACAACCATCTCCGTCACGGAACTCCAAAAGACCCTCGGTCTGTGGAAGAGCCGCAAGATTACGGACTCCGTCATTCCCAAACTCCTGCACCTCGCTATTTGAAAAATACTTGCATAGTTGTGATATTGTTTATATATTTGTAGGC
>ERZ779888.3799-NODE-3799-length-10752-cov-4.488081_pt1 | contig 10752 bp, 8 predicted proteins | sample MGYA00511245_ERZ779888 | MGnify/ENA primary metagenome ERZ779888 (study PRJEB29588, sample SAMEA2155255) | human gut metagenome | biome: human gut; feature: human-associated habitat; material: faeces | place: Denmark | collected 2008/2010 ... | reverse complement strand
AATGTGAGGAGGTCGTACCTCAGACCCGCGAAGGGATCAAGGGGTATCTTTCCTCGCGGCTTATCAAGGGCATTGGCGGCAAGACCGCCGAGCTGATCGTAGACCGGTTTGGCGCGGATACACTGCATGTGCTGGAGAATGAACCGGAGAGGCTGCTGGAGATACGGGGCGTCAGCAAGGCAAAGCTGGAGGAGATCATTGCCTCCTATAACGAGAGCCGAACACTTCGTGATCTGATGCTGCTGTTGGCCCCCTTTCAGATCACCCCTACCACCGCCACGAAGATTTATGACCATTTCGGCGCACACAGCGTAGATATTCTGCGGGATAACCCCTTCGAACTCTGTCAGATATCCGGATTTGGCTTCAAGCGCGTGGACGCGATCATGCGAAAGAACAATTGGCCGCTGAACTCACCCATGCGTATCCGCGGTGCGGTATTTGCCGCGCTGGAGGGTGCAAAGGGAGATGGCGGTCATCTGTATCTGGATGCAGAGCAGCTTCGTAAGGAGTCCATGGCTCTGCTGAACAGCATGATCCCCGTTCCGCAGATGCGGGTAAAGGCAGATGATCTGGAGGCTGTGATCGACGACATGCTGCTGCAAGGCAAGATCATTAACAGCAACGGCAACTATTATCTGGTCAAGACCTTCGCGCAGGAGGACGAAACCGCCCGCAGCATCGCAAGGCTGCTCTGCCGCCCGGTAGAACGGGTGGATGTGCAGGACTTGCTGACAAGGGTACGGCGTCAGTTGGGGGTCGAGCTCTCTCTGCGGCAGACGGAGGCTGTTCACATGGTATTCCGCAGCGATCTGTCCATCATTACCGGCTCACCCGGTACCGGCAAGACCACCGTCCTGAAAGCGGTCATTGAGGTGTTCAAGCTGCTGAAGCCATCGGAGAATATCCTGCTGGCAGCCCCCACCGGCCGGGCAAGCCGCCGCATGGCGGAGAGTACCGGCGTAAACAATGCCAGCACGCTGCACAGCCTGCTGGGACTGTTTGGTGAGGATGGCGGCTTCCGGAAAGGTGAAGAGGATATGCTGGACGCCGGCCTTATCATCGTGGATGAATCGTCCATGATGGATATGTGGCTGGCGCGGCAGTTCTTCTCCCGCATTGGGCCGAACATGAAGGTGCTGCTGGTGGGCGATGCAGACCAGCTGCAAAGCGTTGGAGCCGGTGATGTGTTCCGTGAGTTGATCGACTGCGGGCTGATCCCTGTGACGGTGCTCAATGAGATATTCCGTCAGAAGAAGGACAGCCTTATCGCCTATAACGCGCAGAAGATCAACAACAATGACACCGGCTTTTTCTACGGCAATGATTTTACTGTCTGCAAATGCGCCAACCAGGAGGAGGCCGCCGAACACCTGCGGAATCTCTATCTGGCACAGGTGAAGCAATACGGTGTAGACCGCGTGCAGATTCTATCGCCCTTCCGCTCCACCGGCGCGGCCTCCGTTGACCAACTCAACGAGGCGATCCGAGAGCTGGTGAACCCGCAGACGGAGGAAGCCGATCTGAAGGTGGGCAGCCTCTATTTTCGGGTAGGTGATAAGGTGATGCAGAACAAGAACAGTATTAAGGCGTCCAATGGCGATATTGGTTTTATCCGCAGCTTCCGTCACGATGAGCGGGACGGTATGCGCATATCGATCCAGTTTTCGCCCACGAGGGTCGTGGAGTACTCCATGGAGGAAATGGGCCATGTGGAGCTTGCCTATGCCACCACCGTCCATAAGGCGCAGGGCAGTGAGTTTGATGTGGTACTATTCCCTTTGCTGAGGAGCCATGCCCGGATGCTGACGCGAAGCCTTGTCTACACGGCTATCACCCGCGCTAAGTCAAAGGTTATTCTGGTGGGTCAGATCGGCATGCTCTACATGGCGGTCCATAAAGACGATACCGGAAAACGCAACACGCAGTTAGGACATAGGATCTCACTCTATACCAATACGTTCAAAGTGCAGCAGCGCAGTGCTTGAGTATCACTGTGAATATTTTGTAAAAATGAGGCAAGCGCGTTAAATCTACGCCCTGTCTCATGTTTTTATTGAGAAAGGAGCTTTTGAAATGAATACACCCGAATCCACTTTGTTCAATGCTGTCCCCGTCGTGTCTGAGCTGAACCGTGTCGCAGGCTTCGATCCGTTGCGATTCTTGAAAAAGACCGCCAACGGACACGAGCTGGAGCTGCGGTATAAAAAGCTCTGGTTCCGTCTGAAATATCCTGCCGGGCGCACACGGCTGACACCGCTGCGCATCACGGATCAGTTGGCGATCATCGAGGCGAAGGTGTTCTTCGACAAGGATGATGCCGATCCCGCCAGCAGCTACATTGCCACCATGACGCAGGAAAACGCGCCTGCCGGCCTGTATATTCAGGCCGCGGAGCATGACGCGCTGGACATGGCGCTGACTAACGCCGGTTTCGGCATCCAGTTTGCGCCGATGCCCAAGGCAGATACGCCTTACGCAGAGCCAGCCGCACCTACTATGGAGGCTGAGCCTGCCACTGCCCCTCAAGCGGCAGCGGAACAGGTCAGAACGGAACCTGCTGCGGTACGGGCCGACATTGAGCCTGTGGTCGTACAGCAACCTGAACAGGAAGTGGTTCACCATGCAGAAAAAGCCGTACCTGACACGGCGCCGGTGGAAGTCTCTGCGGAACAGCCTGCGGAGGCGGTTGCGGAGTCTGCGGTAGAAACGGAACTGCCCTTCGTATATGACGAGCCGAATGTCGCCAGCTATACCAAGGACATGGATGTGGACACCATCTGCACTCTGATGACCGAGGCGGAAGCCGAGGAGATCATCGTGCCCATCGGCACATGCAGCGGACAGACGCTCAAGCAGGTCGCCGAGCGGCGGCCAGCAAGCCTCAAGTGGTATGTGAAGGGCTATTCCGGGGATGACAATATCCTGCGGGCCGGCGCCAAGCTGATGCTGGACAAGCTCCAGCGTCTGGCAAATGCCAGCTGACAGACGAATCGTTCGAGATGATGGTAAGGAGGTGGCGCGGTGACGCAGCCACAGGAGTTCCCGTTCAATATCATGGATGTGGCTGAGCTGCTGCATCTGCATATCCGGCGCAGACAGGCGGACAGCGTATATGCCGACTGCCCGATCTGCGGTGATAAGCGGGGGAAGATGAACATCAACTTTGCTAAAAACCTCTGGCGCTGCAACTACTGCAACGAAGGCGGCGGTATGCTGTCTCTCTACGGAAAGGTATACGGGATCAGCAATTCCGAAGCCTACCGTGAGATCTGCGACACGCTGCAAAACGGCCTTACGGCACCGGAGTACACCGCAAAGGAACTGCCGGAGCAGACGGCGATCGAGCAATCCGTCCTTGCCTCACCGCAGGAGATCCACCAGACATTTTCCATGCTGCTGGAGCTGTTGACGCTTACGCCTCAACACCGCAAGCATCTCCATGAGGTGCGCGGGCTGACCGACGAACAGATAGAACGGCTGGGGTACAAAAGTACCCCGCCCTTCTACCTGTGCCGGTCACTGGCGCAAAAGCTGCGCAGCCGAGGCTGTAAGGTGGAGGGCGTTCCCGGCTTCTATGTAGGTAAGGATGACAAATGGACGGTCAACTTCAATTCCGTCACGGCAGGGATCATCATCCCCGCCAAAGGTATTGATGGGATGATACGCGGCGCACAGATCCGGTTGGATACGCCTATCCGAGATCAGGAGAGCGACCCCGACAAGAGCGGGACAAAATACCTGTGGCTATCCTCCGCTTCCAAGAAACGCGGAGTATCCTCCGGCAGTCCTGTCCATTTCGTGGGCGATCCCTTTGCGCGGGTTGTCTATGTGACGGAAGGGCTGTTGAAAGCGGACGTGGCCCACTTTCTGATGGATCGCTCCTTTGCAGCCACGGCAGGTGCCAACAACGTCAACAAGCTGGATATGCTGTTTGCGCTGCTGGCCGCCAATGGCACAGAGGTCATCATTGAAGCCGAGGATATGGACAAGTATCACAACGCCGCTGTCAGCAAGGGTGCGTCGAAAATCTATCTCATGGCACACAGCCATGGGTTGGAGTGCCGCCGCCTGACGTGGGATCCGAATTATAAAGGCATTGATGACTGGCAGCTTGCCATGCGGCAGAAAAAAGAGCAAAGAGATGTTTCTCAAATGAATTTCAGAACGCGGTTTGTCTGCGGGCGCTGTTCCTTTGACGCCATCAGTGAGGAGATCGCCGCATGGCACGAGAGGAACACCGGCAGCAGTACGCTCCACGATCACCTGGGTCTGAGTGAGCAGGAGTACGCCCGCTTTTTGCGGGATGGTGACGCGGCACTGGAGCAGTATCTTTTATCCCTGCGAGCGCAGCAGTATTTCCGTATCTACCAGCCGGATGTATCTGAGGGCAAGGCCGCGGATTTCGCCTTTGGCGGGATCAGGGCTTTGCAGAAGGCCGGCTATGAACAGCCGCCCGCCTCGGAGTACGCGCTGGTCTATGAAGGAACTCTGGTGTGTGAAGTGCAGCAGGACGACGCCATCCGTCTGAAACTGGTGGCGGCGCGATACAGCGGCGAGCTGCCTGCGGACTATCATGGACGCAGCGTTTCACCCTCCACGGTGATCGAATTCTTTGACGAAAACGGGCGCAGGTACTTTTACTGTGATGGAAATGATAAATTCCTGCCGGTAAAGTTCTCGCCAAAGCTGGCAAAAGATAAACGGGAACGGCACTGAGCTGTTCCACCATAAACGAACGGCATCGGGCAGGTGTTTCTATCACCCGCCCAATGCCGTTTAATTTTGAAACGGAGGAGCCTTATGGGAGTATATTCAGAAATGGCCGCAGACTTGCGGGATAATGTACAGGATCGAAGCCCGGCGATACAGGATGCCGCAGAGTTGGCGTCCAGACGGGCAGACGACCGGCAGCAGGCTGAGGAGGAGCAGGCGAAGGCTCTGCTCTCCCAGATGCAGCAAAACGCAGATGATTCCCCGTCGCCTTCCAATCTGAAAGCAGATAAAAAGGCGGAAGAGGATCGTAAGCGGCAGGAGCATGAGCAGGCTGAGGCCAAGCGGAAAGCCGAGTGGGAGGCCAGGCAGCGAGCCAAGGAGGAGGCTGAACAGGCTGCATGGGAAAACGCGGTGGCGATGAGCGATGATGAGGTGATGGCCGCCTCTATGAAGCGTGTGGGCGACGATTCCGAACGACTGACACGCCGCAACATGAAGCAGTGCGTCACCGAGTATATCCAAACGCTTTGCCTTGAGGATGTGGCCTTTGCCCGGAATGTCATGCACCCCCGCAAGAACATGGTCAACTGCTTCCGCTATATCAACCGCAAGGCGCTTGAGTTTGCCCAGCAGGAGATGGAGGACAATGATGTTAAGCCCTCAGCTGAAGGCTATGGCACCGATGTGCCGGACGGGCTTTGCTACCAATGGGCGGAGGAATACTTCAAAGATATGAACGCAAAGGAGGATCGTGGACAAGAAGAAAAGTTTGTTCCTAAACCGTATTACGGCGGCAGGAGCAGCACGACGAAAAAGGCGGAGAAGAAAAAAGCGGAGAAGCCCGCCGCCAAAGCGGAGGAAAAAACAGCCGACACGCCAACGGAAGCTGCACCCTTGGACGAACAGATCTCTTTCGATAGCCTGGGGGTGAGCGCATGACTCGTAAAATAGACAAACGCGCCTGCCGCAAACTTGCCATGCCGGAACTGGAATTCAATCTGAATGAAGGCGTGCTTCATGTAGAGAGCTGCCCCTATATTATCCGCACGGCAGTGCGGAATATTGCCGGGCAGCGTATTCTGATGCTCTATATCTATCAGAGAGAGCATTCTGGCGGGCAGCATCAAACCCCGTTGGGTCATGTTCCAGAGCCGGGATGATTTCGCTACTCTTTCGCTCAGAGAAAATGCCAGTGCAACATGGCAGTGTTCGGTGCTCGATGCTCTGGATCGGATATGCCGTTTTGACACCAAATGCGCTTTCTATCGGCAGCAGGACGAGGCTCGCGCAGCCCATTTTTGCAAATGCGGGCACAGTGCCATTTCAGCATTAAATCACCTGCAATGGCCGATTTCCAGACGCAAGGCAATGGAGCGCACACGGAAGAAGCAGCGTGTGATCGTAGAACGGATGAAATATGTGCCAGCGCTGCCCCGTGACCTGAAAGGTTTCATCCACCGCGAAGTCATGCCGCAGTATATCTTCTATGATTACCAACGGAAAGTGCCGGGGCATGCATATTGTACCGCTTGCCGGCACGAGGTCCGTATTGCGGCAGCCAAGCACAACACCTCCGGCCTCTGCCCTCGCTGCAAAAAGAAGATCACATTCAAGTGCAGAGGAAGGCGTGGACGTGTTTTTGACCGCGAAACGGTTCAAGTGCTGCAAAAGGCAAAAAATGGTGAGATGTTGCTGCGGATCGTAAAAGCATACCGCACTTTTACCGATGCGGATACGCCGGTTTACTTTTCCGTATATGAAAATGCACGTCATTTTATTTCACTTTGTTCAGATGGTCATTGCAGTACGTCGCCCTATTATCTTGCGTCCGCCTACAAGGATGATCTGACGCCCTGGAAATGTGGGTATCGCCCGCATTTCCTCTCGTGGCGCGATAGTTTTGAAGGGGACACAGCAGGGCATCTATACTTTAGGAATCTTGCAGAACTCTTGCGGAACACCCCGTGGCAGTATTCACAAATAGAAAGATTTGCCCGAATCGCTGCCACCATGGATGCCATCCCGTACCTGAACGCATACGTACAGTGGCCGGTGATCGAATATTTGGTCAAGGCAAAGCTGTTCAGACTGGTCTCAGACATCGTATATGGATCTTATCATTTTATGATAGGCAAAACGGTAAACTGCGAGGGGAAGAACCTGCAAGACGTCCTGAAGCTCGACCGTTCCTGGCTACCATTGCTGCAGGAAGTTGATCCCGGCATTGCACAGCTTAACGTTATCCAATGGTTTATTAACGCCGGGAAAAGGCCTGATGCTTCTATGATGAAGTGGTGTGCAAATAATGTCATACAGGACGTTTCGGTCTTGGCTGAGTTGCTTTCTCATATGACTATGCACAAGTTGATGCGCTATGCGGACGCACAATACGAGATACGCATTGCATCCACAAAGACTCCCGAATATATACGGTACTACAGCATGGCAAATCTTCTTGCCGATTATCGTGACTATCTTCGTATGTGTAAGGAGATGCAATATAACGTAGAGAGCAGCTTTATACTGTTCCCGCGTAATCTCAAATCCGCGCATGATCATGTGGTTGAGGCACTGGATGTCAAACGTACAGCGGAGCAGGAAAAAGCTATTGCAGACAGCTTTGAGGAATGGCAGAGGCTATACCAATATAAGGGGAAAGACCTTATGGTGATCCCTCCCCATTCCTCGAAAGAACTGATAGACGAGGGCACTGCTCTTCGCCACTGTGTCGGCAGGTATGTTAAGCGGGTCGCGCAGCGTGAATGCGTCATTTTATTTGTGCGAAAGGTAGCCGAACCGGACAAGTCGCTTTGTACCGTAGAGGTCAGAGACGGACAGGTTGTGCAAACAAGGGGCTTCGATAACGAAGACCCTCCGGCAAAAATCAAGGCTTTTATTGAACGATGGAAACGACAGGTGCTTTATGCTGCCGAAAAGGCCGCAGCATAAACCGCAGTAGATCAATGAAAAAGCAGGGCGTATTCGTCCTGCTTTTTCCATAAACCAAGAAAGGTGTGAATGAAGTGAAAGAGCTCACAGAGCTGAAAAACAAGTTTTATGAGATTATGTACAAATACGAAAAGAGTTTTTCGGAAGAGGGTGTTATGGCTAATCTGACAGCCTGGCAGACAGCGAAAGCGGATCTGCTTTCACTGCTGCGGCGTCATCCCAATTGGAACGAGGATGAACAGGCCATCATCTTCGACTGTAATCAGGCCCTCTCTATTCAGCCTGATATGGTAGATGAAACGGCCTTCACGCTGCTGGACATCGCCTCTGAGATACTCAGTGGTGAGCAGCTGGAGGATTTTCGCACAGCACTGCATGCAGCCGTGTCAGGCTATAGCTGCACCGTTTCTGAAGAAAATCTGGAGATCCTACGCCAGCGCGGCGGGATACGCTGTGCCAAAGAGCAGAAGGCCAGCCGCATTATCGGAAAACTCTGCAAGAAATACGGCGTCGATAGACATACCCGGTACAACGCCGTTTTTGCACAGCTTGCCGACGCTCTGAACCCGTTGACCATGCAGGAGATCGGTGTTCTCTCCGTACATCCCTGTGACTTTTTGGAGATGTCCAGCAAATCCAACACTTGGGTATCCTGCCATCGCCTTAGCGACGGAGGATATCAGGCGGGTTGTCTTTCCTATATGAACGATAGCGTCAGCATGGTATTTTATGCCGTAGATGCCGATGTTTCTGGAGAATACCGCAAAGCCATACGCCGATACCGGCAGATGTTCTTCTATGAAAACGGCACCTTGTTTCAGTCCCGGCTTTATCCTGCCGATACAGGAAACGCGCTGGAAGTGTCCAAGCTGTTCCGCCATCTGGTGCAGAAGGCTATTTCCCGATGCCTGACGGAACCAAATCTCTGGTATCTGAAAACAAAACGTCCTGACTTGAACGCCCATCTCTCGACTTACCGATGCAGCTTACATTATCCGGACTATAATTATCATGGCAATCTCTCGGTTCTGCAGGGACATAGAAAGGACACGGAGTTGACCATCGGAGCTGCGGCCAAGTGTGTCTGCTGCGGCAATGAGCTGCGGAGCAATGGTGCCATCAAGTGTTCTTGCAAAGAGGTGGCCGTCTGCCGTAAATGCGGGCAGACGGTAGCGCGCGGTCAAGGAATCTATCTTGAAGATGGTTTTTATTGTAAGACGTGCCTGCATATTTGCGCCGCCTGCGGCCGCCCCTCTTTAGGCACTATGTATCCAGCTTATAACCGGCGCGGCACCTTGGTGGAGGTCTGTCAGGACTGCTACCAGCAGTTGACCTCCGGTTGCGCATCGTGCAGCATGGCCTCCGCCTGTCGAGCTATGGGTCATACGCTTTGTGAAAAAGCTACCGTGGCGGTGGCGTGAGGAGGAGCATAATGAATATTTGCGAAGCTATGGGAATGAGTATATCCCATTTTGAAAGCATCTTGAAGATGACCCAGCGCGAGCTGAAAGAGCATCTTGTGCAGCAGCTGCGCGCGCACGACTATGAACCCGTCTGTAAAAGCGGATTTCTTTATGCAGAAGGCACTGTCCCCGTGTTGCTGGTCGCCCATCTGGACACGGTTCATACCCATCGGCCGGATATCATCTGCTGCTCCGAGGATGGACGCTACCTGATGTCGCCCTACGGGATCGGCGGTGATGACCGTGCCGGTGTGTATATGATTCTGATGCTGATGCGCGAGTGCCATTGTCATATCTTGTTTTGCGAAGACGAGGAGCTCGGCGGTGTGGGTGCAAGGAAATTTACCAACAGCAAGCTGCGTCCTGAGGTCAACTATATCGTTGAATTGGATCGGCGCGGCAGGAATGACGCTGTATTCTATCACTGTGATAACCCTGACTTCACGGAGTTCGTTTGCAGCTTCGGTTTCAAGGAGAACTCCGGCTCGTTCAGCGACATCTCTGTGGTCGCACCGCACTTGAAAACTGCGGCTGTCAATATCAGCGCAGGTTATTTCAATGAACACCGTCCCCATGAGATGATCGACACCTATGCCATGTGCGAGAATGTCCGCAGGCTAACCGCTATGTTTTGGCAAAACACCTGTCACTTCCCGTATAAGGAGCGCGTACACGCACGCGGCTCCATGTTTGGAGAGCAAAGCAGCCTCTTTGCTCCGATGGTGGAAAGACCATCGCGGGCAGCCACATGTAAGCTGTTGATGCCCCTGCCGGAAGAAACGCGGCTTTATATGGGGCAGCATCAGATTGGCTCTGCACCGGAATATAGGATGGATCGTTCCGGGAACCTCTATATGTACTTGGAGCGACTGAATGCCGCCGTAGAGGCAGAAGGGGTGTTCGCCTGCGATGCAGGAGGTCATCCCCCCGTGTTTTCGGCGGTCTGCGAAGGGACGAGGTTTCTGCCGGTATATACCTACGAAGAAGCCGTTGAGAGACTTGAACAAGCAGAGGCTGCCGGCTAATGTGACATTCAATTCTTTTTTTGCTGGACGTTTCGGCAAAAAGCGTGTATACTGATTGTCGGCAATTTGAATATTCATTCTGTATTAGGTATAGGTGCTGCAAAGGCAGCATGAGAAAAACAACCGAGGAGAGTTATCATGAATAAAACCGAATTGATCAATGCTGTAGCCGAAACCAGCGGACTTACCAAGAAAGACAGCGAAATCGCGCTCAACGCCATTCTGGATACGATTCAGAGTGCTATGAAGAACGGAGATAAAGTGCAGTTGGTTGGCTTTGGCTCCTTTGAGGTCAAAGAGCGCGCTGCCCGCACCGGCAAGAATCCAGCCACCGGTGCTACGATTGAGATCCCCGCATCCAAGACCCCGGCATTCAAGGCCGGTAAGGCTCTGAAGGATGCCATTCAGTGATCCATAATCGCCCAGGAGCCCCGACCAATTTGGTCGGGGCTCTTCTTATGCCCTTGTAGGAGCGGAAAGCACTGTTTGAATTGGCAAGCATGAGCGCGACCAGAAAAGGGTGAGATACGCAATCACTGCGCTGCAGCATATATTTCAATTATATCGGCAAGTTTGAGAATGAAGTGACACAGCTTGCA
>ERZ779888.3796-NODE-3796-length-10756-cov-4.683301_pt1 | contig 10756 bp, 7 predicted proteins | sample MGYA00511245_ERZ779888 | MGnify/ENA primary metagenome ERZ779888 (study PRJEB29588, sample SAMEA2155255) | human gut metagenome | biome: human gut; feature: human-associated habitat; material: faeces | place: Denmark | collected 2008/2010 ... | reverse complement strand
CCCCCGCCGATCAAATCGACGTTACCGTTAAATTCGTTTACGGCGAAGAAGTAACGACTATCAATATTAAGTACGGTCAGGCTATCACTGCCGCAGACGTACCCGAAGATCCCACCGTGGAAGATCCCTATGCGTTCTCCGGTTGGTATAACGGCAACGACGCATTCGACATCGAAGCGGTTGAAGAAACCCTTTATTACGCAAACGTTACTTACACCGCCGAAATCGAACAGGCTAAGGCAATCGTAGTCTTCAAAAACGGCGAAGAAACCGTTTCCACGATCTACAGAGATTTCGGCAGCAAACTCGCCGCAAGCGATATTCCTGCCGCTCCGAGCAAAGAAAATTCTTTCTTCCTCGGTTGGTATAAAGGTTCGACCAAAGCGGAAGACGCTGCGCTCAGCGGACTTACCATTACGTTCGAAGCGAAATTCAACAGCGCGGCGGATTACACCGGAGCGTTCGCCGATACAACCAAAGGCGAAAGCGTAATATTCAATGCCGACGGCAGCAAAGCGACCTTTATGGGAGAACGCGATATAGCGGTTTCTTACGATGCTTCTACCGGTAAAATTGTTTACACCAAAGGAAGTTATAGTTCGAAAGTTACTTACGAAATGTTCATCGGTGCGGACGGCAACATGACGCTTACGTATACCGCATGGGATGATGTTGAAGAACAATTTGTTCCTACCTCTTACACGCTTAAAAAAGCGGCGAGCGCAATTAACGGAATATTCAAGAAAGATAACTCTACCGCCAACAGTTCTATAATGAACGTCACGAACGGCGTTATCGACACCGCAAACTACTACTATTGCTACGCTACGGTTTCCGGCAAAAATATGATTTTGAAATACAGAGAGAACCAAAGTTCCACTTTGACGAGCAAAACCATCAAAAACGCTATAACGAGAGACGAAGACGGCAACATCCTTTACTTCACGATAAGCGACGTAACCGGCAGTCTTAACGGTATCTGGTTTGCCAACGTAACCGATGCGGGAAGTTACTACAACAGTGAAACGACGAGCACCCTCTTCAAGATGGTTGCGGGCGAAACGACTTACTTCGTATACCAATACAAGAACGCTGACAGCAAAGACGTTTACGCTTTGGCTGCTTTCGACAAAGACTTTGCCGAAGGACAAGAACTCACTATGACCTGCGACGGAAAAACGCTCATCGTTCAATGCTATGACGGAACGCTTGATATAGCAGGCGAAGAAAGAGGTACTTACACCAACGCTTCCGACGGTATAACCGCTTATCTCGACGGTTTCGACGCTATCTCGTCGAAAGGAGCCGACGGTGAAAATATAACTATGTGCTACGCATTCAACGCAGCCGGCGCGGTACTTATTTACGACGAAAACGCAGTAGGAATGATCATAGCGGCAATTAAAATCGATTCCGAAAACAAAACTTTCGAAATTCTTGTCCAAGACGTCGATTCCGCTTTGTACGTTAACGATGCGAATGCCAACTATGAACTGCTTATCGACGGTTACGGCGGAGCGACCCTTACTTACAAATCTTCCTATGGCAGCCCGAATATCTACGCAGGTACCTACACCGTAAGCGCAGACGGAAAGACCATCACCATTGCGAAGACTTCTTACTCTTACAACGGAGCCTACAGCATAGAATACAGCGGTAAAGTTCTCGTTAAAGCGGACGGAAAACAAATCTTCAAGACTGAAGACGCGGTTATCGAAAACAAAGTCGCAGAAATGGCAGGTTACTACGTAAACGGCGAAGATAAGATCGAAATCGTAGTGGACGAAAGCAAAAACGTTAAACTCTACGTCAACGGAACCCTTACCGATTGCAAACTTAACTGGAACGGAACTACGATCACCTACAAAGGTAAAGACGTAGACGCAGGCGTTGAAGGTTGGAAAGACAATACCGTAGATTATGTTATTAGTAAAGACGTTGACAATATTATCGTATCTCACGACTGTCACGCTAAATGGGACGAATACATGGAAGGACCCGAATTCGAAACCAAAACCGTAACTTACACCGCTTCCACCAAACCCGAAGAACCCGTTGCTCTCGACGGACTCGAAGGAACGTATGTAAACGGTAGGAATGTTATCACGCTCGACGGGAAAGGAAACGGAACGTACAACAACGGAACGGAATATACTTTCACTTACAGCGGCGAAGGATCGAAGAAAAACGTAAACAACTTTGCTAATTACGATGGCGGCGAAAACACGATTACCGTAACTAGCACCGGAATTGACGTACACTTCTCCGATTCTTACGGTGAAGATGTCTTCAATGCGTCTTTCACTAAACAAGCGTAATTGACGGAAGAACTTAATTTTACGAAAAAACGGAAGAGATTTTCTCTTCCGTTTTTTGCGTTACGGCGATAAAAACCGTTGCGATAAGGGGGGTATTATATTATACTACTTTACAAAAATAATATTTAATGGTATAATCCAAACTAATAAGGGGATTTTTTATTTTCCCGAAAAATTTAGGAGGAACAGATGAAAAAGAAGTTATTCACAGTGCTTGCGCTGGTACTCGTTTTCGTTATGGCAATTTCTTTCGTTGCTTGTAAAGACAAAGAAAGCGACAAAGTTACCGTAACTTACGATGCGAACGGCGGAACCGGCACTATGCCTGCAAGCGAGTTTGAAAAAGGAGCGGTTTCTTCGCTCGTTGAAAACGCTTTCACCAACGGAAACGCTACTTTTGCCGGTTGGGCGGAAGAAAAGAACGGTGCGATCCGTTATGCGGACAAAGGCGTGTTCGTAGCGGAACAAGACGTTACGCTTTACGCAGTTTGGAATAGGGATTCCCTTACCGCCAACGTATCCGCTATGCAAAAAGCGGTTGACGACAAGTCGCTTACCGTTAAGTTGTCCAACGTATCCGAAAAACTCGGCAAAGCGGAAATCGGAGCGTATTACAGAAACAGACTTATCGCCGGCAAAACGATTACGAACGCGGAAGAACTTGCCAAAAACGAATTTGCGCTTGACGGATTGTTTGGTGGAAGATTTGTCGTTAAGGCAAAACTTTATTCCGAAGATTTGAAAGAAACTTACGAAACCGCGGTTGACGCCAACGTATGCGTAAGCGAAGCGAATTTTGCGTTTATGGCGGCTACTTTCCCGGTATCGCTTTTCACTCTTATGATGTGCGACGCGGACACCACGTATCTTGACAGCACTGCCGAAACGTACGTATGGCTTGCGAGAAACAAGGCCTACAACTGGGACGCGCTTCTTCCGAATATGAAGAGAATCCCCGTTATCACCGACGAGCCGTGGGACAAAGCGATTGACGCGCTTGCGTTCTGGGCGAAAGAACTTTACGAAATCAACCCCGAAGTTTCCCTTACCGGATACTTTACCGACTTATTCCTTTCCGTACCCAGCCGTATCTTTATCGAAACGAGCATACCTACCGAAAACTGGAAAGCGTACCTTTTCTCCGACGGTTCGGGTACCGCGGGCGAACTGAAAGCGACCTACAACGTTGCCGATCCGCAAGCGAAACACGATCAACTCGTCGCTTCCTGGCATCAATATCTCAAAGACCATAAAAGAACCGCTCTTGCGGATTATCACTGGTCGCTGAAAAACTATATGTACGTTGCTTACACCGAAATGCCGGGCAACTTCGTTTGGTATGCGGGAAGACTTCGTGCCAACGAAAACCTTATTCTTGAAGACGCCGATTTTGCCAACAAGATCATAAACGACACCAAGGCGCTCGGAAGAAAAGAATGTTATCTTAACAGTTTGCTTGCCGCGCTTTCCGAAGAAGAAAAAGCGGCGTTCAAAGCGCTTTATCATATCGACGACGAAACCTTTGCGGCGGCTGACGAAGCAGGCAAAAAGAAAATGATGATACTCGGTACGAGTTGGGGCGACGAAAACGGCAACCTCGAAGACTATATGCGTATCACTATGGAAGTATACGGCAAGGATTACACCTACTACTACAAAGGACATCCCGGATACCCGACGAGCCAATACCCCGAAAGACAAAAAATTCTCGACAAACTCGTTGCGGAAGGATATGACCTGCACGAACTCGACAACTCCGTAGCGGCTGAATTCTTCCTGTTCTTCTTCGACGATCTCGAAATGATCGGTTACCAGTCCAGCACCTTTGCCAGCGGAACCGACAAGAACGCGGACGGCGTTTACGGATTCGGAATAGACGACGGATATCTATACTCCGAACTTCTCGAAACCTTTATCAATAAGATCGGCGACGTAGCCGCAATAAACGAGAAATACGCAGGACTTAACCTTGCCGACGGCAACTATTACCTTATCGAAACCAAAGGCATTATGGCGACGGAATACAGCGTAGCGGTTTACAATATCGACACCAAAAAAATCGAATACTTTGCGCTTAAAGACGGCGCTTACGTAAAAATCGCTAAGTAATCCAATCTGTAAACTTAATAAAAAAGGACGGGCGACCGTTCTTTTTTTTATAAACCGATAAGTTTATATTTTGATATATTTTTTCGTTTATACGTTAGTTTTCGTTAATATAGACTTCTCGTATTGAAAAAAAGCGGAATATTTGATATAATTATAAGCGGCGTGTTAAGAAATGCGCAATACGGGGTAGGCGAATGGAAATCGGCGTAGACATAGCGAATATTTGCGATTTTTCGGGAAAAGACGAGCGGTTTTATCGGTTTTTTCTCAAAGAAAACGAGTACGAAAAGTTTTCTTCGTTCAAAAGCGAAAAGCGCAAGGCAGAGTTTGCGGCGGCGCGGTGGGCGTGCAAAGAAGCGATTTTTAAGGCAACGCAGGATAAAAACTACCTGTTTTACCGTATCGACAACGACGAAAGCGGAAAGCCTTTCGTAATCGACCACCCCGAACTGAAAGTTTCGATAAGTCATCACGGCGAATACGCGGTTGCGACCGTGTTAAAAACCGAATAAGGAGTACCAATGTTAAACGAAAACGAAGTAAAAGAAGCGTTAAAAAACTTTATAAGCGAAACGCTCGGCATCGAAAAAGAACTGCTTAAAGACGACGTTTTGCTTTTCGGCGACGGAGAAATCGGGCTGGGTTCTATCGACGGACTGGAAATTATCGCGTTTGCGGACGGCGAATACGGAGTAGATATGACGGGTATTCCGCGTGAAAACTTCGCTACGATAAATTCCATCGTTGCTTACATCGTCGGACATAAGGAATAACGTTTTGAAAAGAGAACGAGTCGTAATTACCGGATTAGGTCTTATCTGTGCGCTCGGCAATACCGCCGACGAGTGTTTCGAAAACGCAAAAAACGGCAAAAACGGCATTAAAAAAACTACCACCGTCGATACCGAAGGTTGCTACGCCGATTTAGCCGCCGAAGTAACGGATAAAAACGTCGAAAAAAGCGGTTGCGACAGATCGGTTAGTCTTGCCCTTCACGCGGTTAATGAAGCCGTTTCCGACGCCAAAATTACTTGTTTCGGCGAAAAAACGGCGGTAATTTTCGGTAGTTGTATCGGCGGAGTGCGTAGCGGAGAACGCTATTACGGCGGTTTTCCGACAAAAGAAAACGCGCTCAATATGCCCATTGCGCCCATTGCGGTCAAAATTGCCGAAGAATACGGCGCGAAAGGGTTCGTCACCAACGTTGCCAACGCCTGCGCCGCAGGCACTATGTCGATTTCGATCGCTTGCGACCTTATAGAACAAGGTAAACAAGACGTTGCGATAGTCGGCGGCAGCGACGCTTTTTCGGGCGTACCGTTTGCCGGGTTTCTCGCTCTGCACGCGCTCGATCCGAAAGGTTGTTCGCCGTTTAACCGTAGCGAAGGCATTACGCTCGGAGAAGGCGCGGGGGCGTTGATCGTCGAATCGTACGAACACGCCAAAAAGCGCGGCGCAAAGATTTATTGTTTCGTATCAGGGAGCGGAATTACCGCCGACGCATACGACCTTACCGCTCCGAGAGCGGACGGAGAAGGGCAAATAAACGCTATAAAAACCGCTCTTTCGGACGCAAATTGTACTCCGAGCGAAGTCGGCTACGTCAATGCTCACGGCACGGGAACGAAGAAAAACGACGAAGCGGAGCGGCTGTCGCTAAGCAAAATTTTTGACGGAACGACGGTGGACGTAAGTTCCACGAAGTCGATGACCGGACATTGTCTGGGTGCGGCAGGCGCAATGGAAGCGGTTTTCTGCGTAAAAACGCTAGAAAGCGGCTATATTTTGCCGACTACGGGCTTTGACGAAGATAATTCCGAAGAGCAAGACGGCGAAAATAAACAAACCGTAAACGTGGTAAAAAACACGGCAAAAAAAGCGGATTTATCTGCCGTAATGAACAATTCGTTTGCCTTCGGCGGAACGAACGCAAGCGTGATTTTCACAAAAAAAGCAAAAACATTAAACGAAGAAAAAACGGAAATCGAAAGAAAAGCGGTTATTACCGGAATAGGAATAACCACGCCGTTTGTTAAGAATATCGACGAATTAGTCGAGAAATTCGACGGAAGGGAAAAACCTGATTCGGCGGTTATTAATACGGAAATCAGCGTGGAAGAACTTCTTTCTCTCGGTATAAAAATGCCGCTTTACCGTAAAATGGACAATCTCGGCAAAATGGTTACCGTATCGGGAATTAACGCGCTTAAGGATGGAAAATACGACGTAAACGAAGAAAATTCCTTCGATACCGGTATCATAATCGGCACTGCTCTCGGTTCGCTCGGCGGTGGGTGCGATTTTCAAAAAACACTCGTAGAAAAAGGTATCAAGGCAGGCAGCGCATTCAAATTTCCTAATACCGTATACAACGCCGCAGGCGGTCATCTGTCCATTTGCTCGGGAATAAAAGGATATAACGCAACGTTAACCAACGGTTCGCAGTCAGGACTTGAATGTGTGGCTGTCGCGTGCGAAGAGATTAAAAAACGCCGTGCAAAGGCTATTCTCTCGGTGGGTGCGGACGACGGCAGCGATACGATTACCGACTTGTACGAAAAAATCGGATTTTTCGACGGGAAAGACGCCACGCGAGTTCTTTCCGACGGTGCGGCGAGCGTGCTTGTTGAAGAAAAAGAAAACGCTTTTAACCGCGGAGCAAAAGTACATTGCCGTATTTACGGATACGGAAAATCGCATTTCAGTACCCCTTACGGCGATTTTTGCGTTGATGGTGACGGGGTGCTCTCGGCGATAAGACAAGCGTTGACGGACGCAAAAACGTCCGCAAAAGAAATAGGCGCGCTTTATTTCGATTTGCCGAGCGAAGACGTAATAACTAATAACAAAGAGATAGAAGAACTGTTCGGCGACGTAAACGCGCTTAATATTAAAGAATATTTCGGCGACGGAAGAGCGAGTACCGCTATGCTTTGCGTTGTGACCGCCGCGCTTACTTTAAGCGGAGCGATTAAAAGTATCGGCACGTCGGATAACGGTAAAAAGGTAGAAAAAATAATGGTAATATCGAGCGCAACGGGCGGATCGTGCTGTGCCGTCGTACTCGGTAAAGACGAAGGAAGATAGTATGAAAACAGCGTTGATTACGGGTGCGTCCGGGGCGATCGGTTCGGCTTGCGCAAAAAAACTTGCCCAAAGCGGCTACGCCGTGGTTCTGCACTACGGAAAGAACGAAGAAAAGGCAAAAAAGGTAAAAGAAGAAATAACGTCTAGCGGCGGAAAAGCGGAGATTTTTCAAGCGGAAATTACCGATGCAAATCAAGTTAAAAACCTTATAAACTTCACGGTAAAAACTTTCGGAAGTATCGACGTTTTGGTTAATAACGCAGGGATAGTGAAAGACGAGTTTTTGCTGATGCTTGACGAAAAAACGTTGGACAAAAGTTTTGACGTAAACGTTAAAGGTTGTTTTTATTGCGCCCGTCAAGCCGCATTAAAAATGTTTCGCCAAAAAAGCGGAGTTATTATCAACGTTTCGTCGGTAAGTTCGTTCGTTGCGTTGCCGGGGCAAAGCGTGTATTCGGCGACGAAAGGCGCGATCAATTCAATGACGAAAGTACTTGCGAAAGAACTCGCTCCGAAAAATATCAGAGTCAACGCGGTTGCGCCTGGGTTTATCGAAAGCGAAATAATCGATTCTCTCGGCGAAGATAAAAAATCGGAATACGCAAAGGCGATACCCTGCGGACGGTTCGGGAAAGCGGACGAAGTGGCAAGCGTGGTTTGCGCTTTGTGCGACGACGCGTTTTCTTACGTCACGGGGCAAGTAATAATTATTGACGGGGGTTTGTCGCTATGATGACCATACTCGAAGTAAACGAAAGGCTGAAACAACGTCCGCCGTTCCAATTCGTGGACAGGGTGACGGAGTTCGTTAAAGGCGAAAGTGCGCGCGGAATAAAAAACGTGTCGATTAACGAGCCGTATTTCGTCGGACATTTTCCTGGCGCGCCCATTATGCCGGGGGTGCTGATAATCGAATGTTGCGCGCAACTTTGCTCGATTTGTATCGATCTCGGCGAAGACGACGGCAAGGTCGACGTACTGCTCAAAGTGGACGGATTCAAGTTTATGAAAGCGGTAATTCCCGGTGACACGCTGGACGTTTCCGTGAAAAAAATTCGTCAGGGCGGCGTGCTTACCGCATTCGAAGCGGTGGTAAAAGTGGGCGAAGAAACCTTTGCCAAAGGCACCTTAACTTTTGCCGTCGCCGACAAAAACGCCGTGTACGACAGGGGATAAAATGGGCAAAATCGCTTTTCTTTTTTCCGGGCAAGGCGCGCAAACCGTGGGTATGGGACTGGACCTGTACCGCACGAGCGAGAACGCAAAAAGGATTTTCGATATGGGCGAAAACCTTAATTTCGGCACGCAAAAAACTTGTTTTTACGGCAAACAAAGCGAACTGAACCTAACGAAAAACGCGCAACCTGCGCTGTTTTTAACCGCACTTGCTTTCGCCGAAGAACTTCGTAAAAACGGAATTAAACCCGATTATTTAGCAGGTTTTTCTCTCGGCGAGATCCCTGCGTTGTGCTTTTCCGGAGCGTTAAGCGAAGAAAACGCATACAAACTCGTACTCGTCCGTGCTAAGGAAATGAACGAATTAAGCGAAAACTACGACGGCGCAATGGCGGCGGTAATGGGTTTAAGCGAAGAAAAAATAACGGAAATCATAGGAAAAACCAACGATTTGTGGGCGGTTAATTTTAATTGTACCGGGCAAATATCCGTATCGGGAAGGAAAGACAAAATTGCCGAATTCGTCGTTAAAGTGAAAGAAAACGGCGGAAGAGCGGTCGTTTTGCCGGTAAGCGGCGCATTCCATACGCCGATAATGAAAGAGGCGAGCGAGAAAATCGCCGAATTCCTGGAAAATACCGAAATAAATATTCCGTCGACACCCGTTTTTTCCGATGTTACCGGAGAACTTTATCCGTCCGATAAAAACGAAATAAATAGGCTCGTTTCTTCGCAAGCGTCTTCGCCCGTTCGTTTTGAAAAAATATTAAAAAATCTGCAAAAAAACGGAGTAGATACTTTTATCGAAGTCGGCGCAGGAAAAACTCTCGTCGGTTTCGTAAGAAAAACGCTTGCAAACGTAAAAACTTACGCTTGTTGCGACGTCCTTTCTCTCGAAAAAATCGTGAAAGAATCAGGGGTGAAAGTGACTAAGAAGAGCGCAAGAGAAAGGATCGTTTATTTAAGCGACGAAAACGCTTTTTCCGAAATTTTTTCGGAAATTTTGCCGTCTAATCCGCTTGGTATCGACGGATATGAAGAAAAAATCGAAAAAGAAAAAGCAAAAAGCGGAGAAAGCGAAGCGGTTATTGTGGGAATTACTTCGATTAAAGGAGAAAAAACCTGCGTTTTTTCCTTTGAATCGTCATTTATGATGGGGTCGATGGGAAAGGTTGTAGGTGAAAAAATCGGAAAAATATTCGAGTACGCTGAGAGCAACGACTTGCCGGTAGTGGGAATAACCGCGTCCGGCGGCGCAAGAATGCAGGAAGGAATTTTATCCCTGATGCAAATGGCAAAAACCGCCGCCTCCGTAAAAAAACACTCGGATAAAGGATTGTTCTTTTTGTCGATCTTAACCGATCCGACTATGGGCGGCGCAACCGCAAGTTTTGCAATGCTCGGCGACGTTATTATCGCCGAACCCGAATCGAGAATAGGTTTTGCCGGGCGCAGAGTGGTGGAAAGAATGTCAAAAAGCGTTTTATCCGACGATTTTCAAACCGCGGAATTTCAATTAAAAAACGGATTTATCGATGACATCGTGCCGTATGAAGAACAAAGGGAATACGTCGCGTTTATGCTTAAAACGAACAAAAAGAAGGGAGAAAAATAATGGCTGATATTTACGAAAAAATTAAATTTTCGCGTAGCAATATTCGCCCGACTGCGTCCGACTACGTTAAAGCGATTTTCGAAGATTTTCACGAACTTCACGGCGACGGAAAAACCGGCGACGATAAGGCGGTAATAGGCGGTATCGGTCTGCTATGCGATATTCCCGTAACGGTAATCGCTACCGAAAAAGGTAAAAATATCGAAGAAAGAATAGAAAGAAATTTCGGTTTCGCAAATGCGTCCGGTTACGGAAAAGCACTGCGCCTTATGAAGCAAGCGGAGAAGTTTGGGCGACCCGTTATTACGTTTGTGGATACCCAAGGCGCGGATTGTAAGGAAGAATCGGAAAGAAACGGCATAGCGAGAACGATTGCAGAAACCATAGCCGAATCGACAAAGTTAAGAACGATCGTTTTGTCTGTAATAACAGGCGAAGGCGGCAGCGGCGG
>ERZ779888.3790-NODE-3790-length-10765-cov-11.537722_pt1 | contig 10765 bp, 9 predicted proteins | sample MGYA00511245_ERZ779888 | MGnify/ENA primary metagenome ERZ779888 (study PRJEB29588, sample SAMEA2155255) | human gut metagenome | biome: human gut; feature: human-associated habitat; material: faeces | place: Denmark | collected 2008/2010 ... | reverse complement strand
GCCCGGGACCCGCCCGCCGCTGGAGCGATCGCGGTCAGCGACCGAACCGGAGCCGCCGGATGCAACAGGGCCCCGAACCTTCCGGTCCGGGGCCCTGCCGTATCATGCGCCGCGTGTCAGTCCTGTACGCAGCGAACCGTCAGGCCGTACTCCGCGGAGATCGAGGTCACCTGCGGCACGTCGTTGTCGAGCGACGTGAACATCAGGCAGCTGCACTTGCCATCCTGCAGCGTCGAACCCATCACATAGCCCTTGCTTGTCGAGCCGAGCCGGTCGCCTGCTATGCCGTAGATCCAGAAGCCGCCGCAGACGAAGAAGTCGTCGGGACGCGCCGCACTTGCGGCAAGGGCGGTCAGCTCCGCCTCGTCGGGCAGGTGCCAGCCCGGCGGACAGATGCCCTGCACCTGCACGCCCTCGCTCCAGCTCTCACCCGCCGTCGCCGTGGCATAGTCGTAGAGCATGCCCTGCGTCGATACGGCCGATGCCCCGCCCGCAGGATTCCACACACCGCTGCCCAGCGCCGCACCCTCGGGCATGCAGCGCAGGTTCTCGGCCATCCAGAGCCGGCCGTCGATCGCCACCGTGCGGTAGGTCTCGCCGGCATGGGAGATCGTCCCGTCGGTCACCGTCACGTCACCCGAACCGGAGCCACCGTTCCCGTCATCGAGCGAGCCGCCGTCCTCCCAGTCGCTGATCTCGCCGCTCAACGAGAGCGAGATGTCGATATTGGTCACCTCGACCGACAGATCGTAGCGCTTGCCGCTCTCGAGCAGGGTCGAGGAGATCGTGCGGCTGCGGCTCTTGCCGTCGTCGGTGCGGACCGTCACGGTGAGCGTCCCCTGCTGCGGCACGAGAATGACCCGATACTCCTCGTCTGGCGTCACGGTGAAGACCGTGATCTCCTCCGCAGCCGCCCCTTCGAGCGCCGAAGCCGTCGGGACCGAGAGGTCCACCGCGGCCGTGGTGACCGTGCCGCCGACGGTAATGCCCGTAACGGATGCATCGGAGACGTTGTTCACGCGGATCGACAGCTGCGTGAAAAGGTGATAGAAGACCATGCCCACGGGGGCCGATGCCGGCGTGACACCGCGTTTGACGGCACCCAGCAGGTCCGAAGAGGCACACCCCGCGGTCTGATCCGTCTCGATGTGGAACTCCTCGGGCGTCCCCGTCGCCGAATAGGGGTAGTAGGCCGTCAGCGTCGAGGTAACGTTCAGGTCGTTGTACCACAGGAATCCGGGGGATGTGAAGGTCGAGCCGTTGTAGGTCATCATGCGGTTCTCGACATAGGGGCCGGAACCATCCATCATGACGGTCAGACCGATCCGGTCTCCCGCATCGAAATAGAGTCCCGTCACGCGGGTTTCGATCGTAGGCATGATTCGCACGGAGGATGTTGCAGTTTCGGCCTTATCGGCACATCCTGCGAGCAAAAGGGCGACAAGCGCCGCCCATGCAGTAAGAATCGATCTTTTCATTTGGAATCAAAGTCTTAAAAATGCGTCTTTATGCCGCAAAAATAAGACTTTTTATCCCATTTCCACCATTTCCGTCAGTTTTTATAGTAGAAAGCATCCAGTCCGAGCGTGAAACGGTTGCGCCGCAGGCCGGCGGCCGCGGCGAGGATGAGCGTCAGCAGCGCGTTGAGCAAAAACGGGAAGCGGTCGCCCTGCGCATGGAGCAGATGCCTAACGGAATCCACGATCAGCGGGCAGGCCATCACGGCCAGGTAGTTCATCGCCATGACGAACGACAGGGCCAGCATCGCCGAGCGGGGCGGGGCGATCGTCGCGGCCTTGTCGTAGATGACGGGCTGCATCGCGCCGTAGCCCAGTCCCGCGAGCAGCGCCCCGAGCACGATCAGCGCACGGTCGCGGAACAGGCCGATACAGCAGAGCCCCACGGCGATCGACAGGAGCGAGACGAAGTTCACATACTGCTTCAGCCGGGCGATGATGCGCCCGATGAAGAAGCCCGGGAGCATGATAGCCAGAAAGAAGAGCGAGATGACAACCCCCGAGAAGGAGCTCTCGATGCGGTAGTCGTCGATCAGGAACGACATGTAGAAGGTCACCACCAGCACGGCATAGGTGATGAAGAAGTAGAGCCCCATCAGCCCGACGAGTTTCGTGCGGTCGATCGTCTTGTGCTGCAACTGGATGCTCCGGGCCGGTTCGGGTACGGGGCGGCAGCGGCGCAGCGCCCCGACGAGCAGCAGCGAGACACCCGGCAGCGTGTAGACCAGGAAGGGGAGGTGCCAGTCGACGTCGGCCAGATAGCCCGTCAGGGCCGTTGCCAGCACGAGCGTCAGGTTGTTGATCGCCGAGCTGTACCCCAGCTGCCTAACGCGGCAGTCGCCCGTAAAGTAGTCGACGACAAGGCCCGTGGAGAAGGGGATGACCATGCCGGCCCCGATGCCGAGCAGGCAGCTGATGACAATGAGCATCCCCATGCTCCGGGCGAAGAGGCAGGCCACGCCGCTCAGGAAGAAGAGCAGCAGCCCGAGGGCGAGGATCCGCAGGCGGTGCGGCCCGACGGAGAGGCGGCCCGAGAGCAGCACGAAGGGGATGATGAGCAGCGACGGCAGCGACGTGAGCATCTGGATTTCGAGGTCCGTGGCTTTGGGGAAGATGCGGTTCAGATCGCCCAGCACGGGCGAGACGGCCAGTCCGGGCAGTGACGAGATGGCCGAGACGGACCAGATGGCCAGCAGCACCACCAGCGGGATCGTACCTTTACCTGTTTTGATTTCCATGACGAAAGGGGAGTTTCCGTCACACCCGCAAGTGTCGTACCAAACGGCCACAGACGAAAGCGACGGAGCGGCCCGATGCCGCTCCGTCGCCCGTATGATCGCTCCAAAACCCGCTACCGGTCGGCCACGCAGCGCACCGGCATGCCGTTGGCCCGGTAGTGGAGGACGGACCCCTCGACACGGCTGTTCTCCACATGCAGCTTGTTGAAGAAGAAGTAGAAGGCCGAGGACTGCGACGACGAGATGTCCGTCGTCCAGTAAAGTCCCACCCACGGCTGGTCGTACATCGCCACGTTGCGGACCTGACGCTCCGAATCGGGGTTCACGTAGATGTTCTGGAATCGGCCGTCGGGATAGATCCGGCGTCCGGCGCCCATGAAGAGCGACTCGGCGCTGCCGTCGGTCAGCGTCCAGCCGTACTTGTCGAAATATTCGTCAGCGGAGACCCCCTCGAGCGGGTCGGCGATCGTCAGCCCGGCAAAGGCTGCTGCCGGAGCCACCTTCCAGCCGTAGGGGCAGGGGTCGTTCGCCGTCTTCGCATCGCTCCACAGCGCCTCGGAGTGCGAACCCCACATCCAGTCGTATTCCGAAGCCTCGACCCCGGCGATGAAGGTCAGCGGGTGTTCGCGCGCATAGTCCACCGTACCGGTCTCGGCCGACGACTCCTCGACGGAAAGCGACACGACGTCGCCCTCGCCGTCGTACAGCGTGGCCGACGTACCGTTGCTGAAATCATAGGTGCCCGGACCGATGAAGGGCTCCTTGCGGCCCCACTGGTAGTAGAGCCCGAACGAGTTGAGCACATCGTCCGACGAGGCGTTGGAATCAGCCAGGGCGCCCAGGTTGCGGTCCATCATCTCGTACCCGTTGAACGAGACCGTCCCGCGATTGTCGGGATCGTAGTCCGCGGCCCAGACATGCCAGCTCCACAGCAGGTTTCCCTTGGTGTCGTAGGCGCCGATCAGGGCGTTGCCCTGCTTGATGCGCCCCTCGTCGTCGTCATCGGCTCCGACGAAGAACGAGGCCCGGCCCTCCTCGTCGAGCGTGAGGTATTCGATCAGATCGGAAGGCCGCTGCCAGATGATCTGCAGCCGGGCCGTCTCCAGCGCCGTGGTGCCGTCTCCGGCGTGCATGGCATCGAACAGGTAGTTGGTCTGCCGGCTGTTCACCAGGTAGCTGTTGGCCGGGCGGTCGCTCATGTCGACCGTGCGGCTGATGCTCACGTAGATCGACGCCGAGACGCTTCGGCCGTTGTCGCCCCGTCCGGTGATGGTCAGCGTACCCGACTTGGCAGCCCCCTCGGTATTGGGGGCCGGCGCCGTGATGCGAACCGTCTTCGTCTCGGTGTTGATTACCGGATCGCCCCACTCGGCCGGCTTCGACGAGACGGTGAGCGAGCGGACGTCCGACGCGGAGAACTTCACGCTTTTCGTCTCTCCGGCCATGAAAAAGAGCGCCGACTTCTCGAACGAGAGTCTGCCGCGCTCGCCGTCCTTGCTGCACGAGACAACCGAGAGAGCCGCGGCCACCAGCAGGAGCGTGCTCCTGAAAAATCCCTTCATAATATTCGCGTTTACCAAATTTCGCATGTTGAAAAATCCTTGCAAAGATACCAAAAAGCGGCATATATCCCAACAACGTCCGTCATAATTTCGCCGCCTCCGCCCTTCGTTCTTCACATTAACGGATTCACGGCCCGATTAGTATGTCGGCGCGCCGTTTCCGGCACCGCGACCGGCAGCAGGCCCGCCCGGGATCGCCGCAGCAGGCGCCGGGAGAGGCACCGCCCGGCATCCGGATTCGGGTATCCGGCATTCTGTGCCCCCATACACCGCCGCCAGGCAGTTCGGACATGGGACACACGCCGGGCATTCGACACTCCGGATTCCCGGTCGCATACGCTTCGGGCATCAGCGATACGGCACACCACGGGCATCGGATGCCCGACATCCGGCGCACGCCGGACACCGGCGTCAGGCACACCGGGCTCCCGGCTGCATACGCTTCGGAAATCAAGTATCCCGTGTTCCCGACATCCGGCGCTGCCGGGCGTCTTGCGTCGGGCATGAAAAAGTCGGGCATGAAAAAGGGGAATCCGGTATCGGATTCCCCTTCGGACGCCCCCTGTTGTGCCCGCATCCCGGGCGGCGGGGCTATTTCTTCTCGGGCCGGGCGATCGACTCGCGCATCGACGTATCGGCCATGATGTTCTTCATCTTGTAGTAATCCATGATCCCGAGGTTGCCGTTGCGGAACGCCTCGGCCATGGCCAGCGGCACCTCCGCCTCGGCCAGGATCACCTTGGCGCGTGCATCCTGCGCCTTGGCCTTGTTCTCCTGCTCGAGCGCCACGGCCATTGCACGCCGCTCCTCAGCCTTGGCCTGCGCGATGTTCTTGTCGGCCTGCGCCTGGTCCATCTGCAGCTGGGCGCCGATGTTCTTGCCCACGTCGATGTCGGCGATGTCGATCGAGAGGATCTCGAAGGCCGTCCCGGCATCGAGGCCCTTTTCGAGCACGACGCGCGAGATGGAGTCGGGATTTTCGAGCACGATCTTGTGCGAGTCGGCCGAACCGATCGACGAGACGATGCCCTCGCCGACACGCGCCAGCACGGTCTCCTCACCGGCGCCGCCGACCAACTGCTTGATGTTGGCACGCACCGTCACGCGCGCCTTGGCGATGAGCTGGATGCCGTCCTTCGCCACGGCTGCCACGGGCGGCGTGTTGATGACCTTCGGGTTCACCGACATCTGCACGGCCTCGAAGACGTCGCGGCCCGCCAGGTCGATGGCCGTTGCCATCTTGAAGTCGAGCATGATGTTGGCCTTCTGTGCCGAGACGAGCGCGTGCACGACGTTCGTGACGTTGCCGCCGGCAAGGTAGTGCGCCTCCAGCTCGTTGGGGTTGAGCTTCAGTCCGGCCTTCGTGCTCTCGATCATCGACGAGACGATCGTCGAGGGCGGCACCTTGCGCCAGCGCATCAGGATGAGTTGCAGCAGGCTGATCCGCACGCCCGATACCAGGGCCGAGAACCACAGTCCCACGGGGATGAAATAGAAGACGAGCCAGACGGCAAACAGGCACACAAAGACGATCAGTACGATCATTCCAGACTGGAAATCCATAGCGAAAAGGGCTTTTAGTTAGGTTATTTGACTACTTTCACGATCACGCTGAAGTTCTCGAATCCCACAACCTCGACTTCGCGCTGCGGATCGACATAGGCGTCGAGCGACTTGGCCTCGTAGATGCGGCCGTCGATCTCGATGCGGCCCATGGGCGAGAGGCGCGAGAGGGTTTTTCCACGCTCGCCGACATGCAGCTCCTCCTCGGGGCGGGGCATGCTCGAGGAGTCGATCTGCTGCCTGAGCGAGAAGCGCTGCCACGTTTTGGCGCGCAGCGAGATGATCGTCGCCACGAGCGACAGCAGCAGCACGACGGCGATGGCGATGATACCGCCGACGGTTCCGAACGCACGGAACGCGAGGTAGACGGCGCCGCCGTAGCTGACCAGCGCCAGCAGGGCACCGACCGATACGCCCGGCAGCAGCACGATCTCGGCGACGAGGAACAGCACGCCGAAAAGAATCAGCAGCACGACATACAACAGGTCCATGGAGAGCGATTGCAATGGTTATACGGCAATATACGGATTTTTTCCGATTATTCCGCGATTTCGACGACTTTTATTTCCAGCGTGTCGTCCGCCCGGCGGATCGCCTCCGCCACGCGGTCGGCAACGGCGCGGTCGTCGAACGTCCCGACGACGAAGTAGTGTCCGGCCCGCGAGAGTTCGGCCGAGCCGGCCTGTTCGGCGATCGCCTGCTTGACCGCCTCGGAGAGCGCCTCCGTTCCGGCGATCTCGATCCGGAAGAAGGTGGAGGCGGTATCGGGCTCCTGCGCGAGGTTGCGGTAGACGCCGTCGGTCCAGACCACGATTTCGGGCCGGATGAAGCCATGCTCCTTCAGGAGCTTGCGCGCCGCCTCGGCCTCGTCGAAGGTGGCGAAGCCGCCCGTATAGTAGCACCACTTGCCGGCGTCGTTTATCAGGTAGTAGAGCGGGTAGGCGCCGCGGAAGGTCGCCGCCGCACGCTTCGTATTGAAGGTTCCGAGCAGGATGCGGTAGATCGTGCCGTTGGCGTAGACCTTGCACTCGGGAATGGGGTTCTGATAGGTGTATTTCGGATGCGACGAGAAGGCGACCGTATCGTAGTCGAGGAAGCTGCGCTCGGCGATGCGCACCTTCGGCAGGCGGAAGTCCACCGCCTCCAGCTGCCCGGCAACCCCCCGCAACGAGTCGGCCGCAGCCGTCAGACCCAATACGCGGGCCACCTGCTCCTCGTAGTCGACAATCACGCGCTTGCGCAGGAAGTAGTCCGCCACGGCATCCGAGGCGGTCTCGCCGCGCAGCGTGGTCATCTGACGCGACGCCCGCGCCGCAAGCTCCTCCTCGCGGGAGAGAATCTCCTCCTCGCCCAGCCGGTCGAGCACGTAGGAGTAGGCGTAGCTCTTGTTGTCGTAGATGTAGTTCCAGAGGGTCGACAGCGAATCGGCCAGCCCCGCGTTCTGCCGCTCGAGCGCCTCGAAGCGGTCGTGAATCTCCAGCGCCTCGCCCTCGGTGCGGGCGGCCGCATAGGCCTCGGCCAGATCGGTGGCGGTCCCGTGGTTGACCAGGAAGCGGTTGACATAGTCCACGGCCTGCGGCTCCATGCGCTGGGCACGGCGCAGCGCGGCGTAGTCCTCCGGAGCCAGACAGTCACGGAAATAGCTGTTGTATACCAGGTTGCGCACCTTGAGCGAGTCGGGGATGGAGACCTCCGCCGCGGATGACGGCTCCGAAGCCGACGCGGAGTTCAGGTTGGCAAGGACCCACTCCTGCTCGATGGCGTTGATGCGGTCGATCAGCCGCCCCTTGGCGGTACGCAGGTCGAAGATCAGGCTTTCGAGCCGCAGAATCTCCTGCGTGTAGCGCTGGCGGTTGTCCGGTTCGTCGTGCAGGCGATGCCGCATGCCGCTCACGACGCGCACGATCGAATCCTCGCGCACCTGCAGCTGCGCATCACGGCGCAGCAGCGACATGTACTCCTCGTTGCTCTCCAGCCCCGCAATGCGGGCCTGCACGGCCGGCTGCTGCGCAACGGCCTCCCCGCAGAGAAGCAGCGCGGCAAGCGACAGAAGCGATATGCAAAATCGACGAAACATCGCAGTTATCTCCACCATTTAATGAAAAAGAGTTGAATGAGACCGAAAATCTCCAGACGGCCCAGCAGCATCAGCAGCGAAAAGACCAGCTTCACCGCGGAGGGCAGGGCGCCGTAGTTGCCCATCGAGTAGACCTCGCCGAAGCCCGGACCGACGTTGCCGATCGAGGCCACCGAGCCCGAGAAGCTCGTCATCAGATCGCAGCCGAAGAGCGTGCCGACGACCGTCCCGAACAGGATGAACATCAGGTAGGTGACGATGAAGATCAGCACCCCGTAGAGGGTCTCGTTGTCCTGGATGATGCCGTCGAGCCGGATGCGGATCACGGCATTGGGATGCTGCTGCTGCTTGAGGCGTGCACGCATCATCTTGCCGGCCAGCACCAGCCGGTTGACCTTGATGCCGCCGGCCGTCGAACCGGCACAGGCGCAGATGATCGAACCGAAGATCAGCAGAATGATCGCGAACGAGGTCCACACGTTCGTGTCGGCCGTGGCGAATCCGGTCGTCGTCACCAGCGTCACGAACTGGAAGGCCGCATAGCGGAAGGCCCGCCAGAACGTGGGGTAGATGTCCGCGGCATAGAGGCTGACGGCGATCAGTACGCTGCCCAGCAGCAATATGCCGAAGTAGTAGCGCGCCACCTCCGAACGGAAGATGTTGTTGCGCTTGCCCGTCACGGTGGCGTAGATCAGTCCGAAGTGGACGCCGGCGATGGCCATCGCAAAGATGAGGATCGTCTCCATGGCGGGACTGTTGTAGTAGGCCAGGCTGGCGTTCTTGGTCGAGAAGCCGCTCGTCGCGCAGGCCGACATGGCATGGCAGAGCGAGTCGAACCAGTTCATGCCCGCCGCCTTGAGCAGCAGGGTTGTCAGGGCCGTCAGCCCGACGTAGACCACCAGCAGGATCTGCACGATAAGCTGCGTATGGTAGCGGTAGTTGTCCTTGGCCAGCGTCGAGAGTTCGACGTTCGAGAGGGTCATCTTGCTGCGGCCCATCGACGGCAGGATCACCAGCGCGAACATCACGACGCCCATACCGCCGATCCACGTCGTGCCCATGCGCCAGAACTGCATGCCGCGCGGCAGGATCTCGACGTCGTTGAGAATCGTGGCGCCCGTGGTCGTGAAGCCCGAGACACTCTCGAACCAGGCATTTTCCAGGTTGAATTCGCCGCCCCAGATCAGATAGGGGAACATCCCCACGACGCAGGCCACGAGCCACGAGCCGACGACGATGCAGAACCCCTCCTTGTTGGTGATCTGCACCTTGCGTTCGACGAAGATCAGCGGAAAGGCCCCCAGCAGCGCCGTCAGCAGCGACGAGAGCAGCAGGGGATAGAACGCCGAGTCCACGCCGCTGACGTAGGAGATACCCGCCGACAGCAGCATGAACGCCGCGATGAAGAGCATCACGACGCCGACATAGCGCAAAACCACATCCACTCTCATTGCGGCATCACGATTTGGACTGTTTCGACTGGTTGATCAGCGTGTCGATCTTCTCCTTGAGCTCGAGCATCTCGTCCTTGCACTCGCCCTTGACGGTGAAGGGGATGCGGAAGGAGAGGTAATCGCCCAGTCCCTTGTTCATCCCGAGGATGGGATTCACGCAGTAGATCGTCATGAAGTAGTAGAGCATCAGCACGATGGCGATCATGACGGCCAGCGAGATCAGCACGGGGGTCACGGCCCGGTAGGCATTCTTCTTCATCTGCTCGGCACGCGGGGCGAGCGAGCTCTGCGTCGAGGTCATGTAGTTCTTGATGGCCGAGGTCAGCCGGCCGTAGAGCGCCTCGTACTCGTCGTTGTACCAGCGGCCGCCCACCGAATCGACCTGCTGCCGGCCGAGCGAATCGGCCGACGGGCCGAAGGCGAGGTAGTTGTCCGTCAACAGGCGCAGCTCGGTCGTCGCGAAGGCCAGCGAATCGAGAAACGACTTCTCGAGCGCCTCGTTCTGGGCGACGAGCAGCGTATTTTCGAGCCGCTCGAGTTCGGCGCGGCAGAGACTGTCGTAGGAGCGGTCGCCGAAGACCGCCAGGTGGATCAGCGCGATGTTCTGTTCGTGTGCGGCGTCGAGCATCTCCTTGGCCAGTTCGATGTTTCGCTTGTTGGCCTTGAGGATCTCGCCCGTATCACGGCTCAAGTGGCTCAACTCCAGGAAGGAGACCATCCCCGAGAAGAAGAGCAGGCAGACGATGCTCAGAAATCCGACCGTCACCCTTTTGCGCAAGCCCGTCATGTTTCCGATAGATTAATCCGGTTGTCTTGGAAAAAATATACGTGCAAATATACGAATAATCCGCGATTAATCCCGAATTTCGCCGATCAAATCGTGCGAGGAGTCCATCTCGCCGAGCGCCACGCGGCAGATCGTGTTGATGCGCGAGCGGTCGTAGGGAGCCTTCACGCGCCGGTAGTTGCCCGTATAGCCGAACATCATGCCGCCGCGCATCGTGCTCTCGAACAGCACGGTATCCTCCGTGCCGCAGGCCCGGCGGCAGAAGTCGCCGTGCAGCCGGTCGCAGAGCGCCTCGAGCACCTCGAGGCGGTGAGAAGGACGCTCGAGGCGACGGCCAGACAGGTGGAGGACCTTGAAAAGGGCATTGAAACTCTGGAGGCCGCCATCAGAAAGATCGATGCGGAGACCAGAGGACGTCTCAGGGAGACGTTCGAGGAGGTGAACGGTCACTTTGCCGAGACGTTCTCCGAGCTCTTCGGAGGCGGCGTCGCCTCGCTCGTCATGTCGGGAGACGATGTGCTCAACGCGGGCGTCGAGGTGAAGGCTCAGCCGCCGGGCAAGAAGCTG
>ERZ779888.3788-NODE-3788-length-10776-cov-52.189161_pt1 | contig 10776 bp, 11 predicted proteins | sample MGYA00511245_ERZ779888 | MGnify/ENA primary metagenome ERZ779888 (study PRJEB29588, sample SAMEA2155255) | human gut metagenome | biome: human gut; feature: human-associated habitat; material: faeces | place: Denmark | collected 2008/2010 ... | reverse complement strand
CAAAACCTTTAGCCTTTTTTATTTCAATTATTTTTCACTTGCGAAACTTGAGAAATTTATTCCAGAACACCCATACTCACCATTTGTTTCATTAAGCCAAGCACGTCTAATACCACGCTTAATGGCAAAATTTTTATTAACAAGTAGCCAGTGATAGCGAGTCAAACTATCATCGCTATCATCTTTCGGATGATTATTATCTACTGCGTAAAAATTTGTAATTTCCCAGCTATCATCCAAATATTCTATACCTGCTATATGATCGTTATCTGGATGTGTTGATATAAAACGACAAACTCTGCCAGCGGACTCATTTTTGATCTCTTGTATAATTTCATCTTTACGTGCATTATTCCCATCGCCATCTTTTAGATAGCAATCAATAACCGTAAAATTTTGGGAGTCATGCTTGATATAGAACATATCCCCTCTAATATCTCCCTCTGGAAATGAATAAGACTTTACTATGGACATACTATTATAATTTAAACTGTTTATACTTGAAAATGACAACCCACCTGCCGAATGTCTTTCTATAATCAAAGACTGACAAAACGTAACACTTCATCCCGAACAGCACATCCGCCACAGAAAGCAGCGCCAATGCCGCAAACAAGTAAATTCATTGCCAAGCCACAAGCGAAAGCCCACGAGCAGACGCAAACCCCGCAATTCACAAGATTCTTATCAATGCCAATGCAGACCGGCCACCATCTCCAAGATATTTGTCAATGAAAATGCACCTAATCGTCACCTTGTCCCTAAATACCAAAAGCCGCCCGAATCCTGTATAATCCCACAGATTACACCAAAATTCGAGCGACTAATTCATCTCGCTCCCCTACAGTCCACGAACAATCTCCACGAAATTCTCTATCACGTACTCGGCGTCCTCCATTGACATTTTGGTGTTCAGAGGGAGCGTGATTTCATTTTCGAACAGGTGATAGGCGTTCGGGAAATCGGCGATGTCGAAGCCGTGAGCCTTGTAGGCGGTCATCATCGGGAGAGGCTTGTAGTGGACATTGGTTGCGATGCCACGCTCAGCCATCTGCTCGATAACTTTGTTGGCCTCTTCGCGGGTGCGGCCCTGAAGACGGACCAGGTAAAGATGGTGCGAAGAACAATGATCGGGAGCTCTGTGATTCAGATACTTGACCTGATGGGCTGCATCAAGGCCAGCGTTCAGAGAATCGATGCCGGCATTGTACAATGAAACCATCTCGTGACGCTTCTCCAGCATTGACGGATAACGCTCGAACTGGACGAGACCGAGAGCCGCCATGATGTCGGTCATGTTGCATTTGTACCATGGGCCAATGATATCGTACTCCCATGCGCCTAGCTTCGTTTTCGCGAGCGCATCCTTGTTCTGGCCATGAAGCGAGAACAACTGGGAGAGACGGTAGATAAACTCGTTCCAGGACTCACCCCCAATGAAAGGTACAGGACTTCCACAATACACCTGTTGACGCTCCACCTTCTCGTTTCCGAACGGCAGATTCCATGTCAATGCGCCGCCTTCGGCAGTAGTGAAATTCTTCACCGCATGGAAAGAGAACGAAGAAAAATCAGCAATCTCGCCAGCCATCTTGCCATGACGCGAAGCTCCAAATGAATGAGCGCAGTCATTGGAAATGGCGATACGGCCCAGAAGCTTCTGAATATCATTTGCAGGATGGAATTTTGCCAGAATTTCAGGACGGTTCACTATCTCACGAACCTTATCCACATCAGCGCAGATACCAGCAATATCCACAGGGACAATGACTTTGGTGCGTTCCGTGATAACATCAGCCAGTTTATCGTAATCCATCTCGACATTGTCCCTCTGAGAATCCACCAGGACAATGATAGCACCGACATGAGCGACGACAGATGCCGACGTAGTATAAGTATATGCCGGAACAATCTCCGCGTCCACCCCAAAACTCACACAGCCTCGCTCCCGTCTTCGCCGTACTTTCCGTCCTTGGCCTCATAGATGACGGACGGCTCCAGGACTTCGACCGTGTGCCAGACGCCGGCGGGGACGACGCAGCCGTAACTGCCGGAGGACGGGTCCATGACAATGCGTGCCGTTTCATGGAGGCGACGCCCAATTGCTTTGTCAGGCTTCTGTTCAATGCCATCTCCAGGTCTCGCTTCCTCGTAAAGAACCTCGACCAATTTTCCATGAAGCAGTAGGACATTCTCGGTGCTGTTCGGGTGCCGATGGATAGGAACCACAGTGCCAGGAAGAAGAGCATTGAGCATACGCTGGCTGTTGTCGTCGTATGACGTGCGCAGGTCATAGTTCTGACGAAGCCGTGGATTTTCCGCAGCCTCGTACAGCAACTTCGAGATGCACTTATTGTCAATTTCCATCATAATCCCCTAAATCCATTAGAGACTTCAATGATGTCTCATTATTCATAACTCTTATTGCTTTCGCAACAACATCAAGCGTCTGAATGTCGCGCCATGCTTCTAAAGACTTGGTACAAACGACATCAAAATTGGATTTAAATGTGTTGAGCGTTTCTGTAACATGTTGATTATCAGAATGTGCTGCCAAGCTATCAACTTGGTACAAACTTGATACAAGTCTGTATAGCATTACTAACAATACTTCTCGTATTGAAATAATATCTGATTGTTCACAAAAACAGTAAGCCTCTGATAAAGCACGTGTCTCGATTTTGTCCCAAATCCCTGTCACAACAAATCAACCCAAGGCCATACAGAAGTCAATGTCAATGCGTTCGCCTCCCCTCCACTAATACGCTCTCACCACCACCTCAAAAGCCTCCGCATACATCAGACCCCACTGTCCGCCACGATACGCCGCCAGGCCCTCGATAAACTCCGCCGACCTCGGATGCGGATAAGGCCTCATCACGCCCCTGTACATCGAAAGCGCCTTCACCTTCGCATCCACACCCTCCTTGCCGACCTCAACATAACAATTCGGATTGAACGACACCATCGCACTGTTGATCTTCCACTCCGTACATGACGGCACCTCCATGTACCAGAGTTCCCGTACACGCTTCACCTCCGGACGGCGCTGGAACAGACGCACCGCCTCCTGGCACGCCATTGAGGTCTGAAGATGGTCATTGTTCGTGTCCGCCGGATGATGGGTGATGATGATGTCCGGCTCGCTCTCACGGATAGCGCTTTCGATGAACTGCACAAGTTTCAGATGAGGAACCGTGTTCATCTCGATGTTCGGGAATGTGGCCTCGAACTTTCGGTGTATTCCAAGGAAGTCCGACGAAGCGTTCAAATCATCATCCAATTCCTTATCCTCCGGGCGGAAAGCGCGCGCCTTCGCCTCCGTGCACATGATGGCGACATCAATCTGATGTCCCTCACGACTCCATCTGAACATGGAAGCACCAGCCCCAAGCACCTCATCATCAGGATGGGCGACTACAAGTAAATATTTCATTGTGAATATTTTTAATTAGATTTTCCTATTGAATATCTCACGCCGAATGTAACACCGACAGAGTCCTGATACAATTGTCCTTTGTCGGCATATAAACCATACAATACAGTAAGACCTTTAACTTTGAAAATGGAATCTACTTGCCCCATAAACGCACCCGAAAACTGCCTTAAGCCAGTCTCTTTGACCGTTCCCCAAGGCTTCTGGTATTGAGATTCACCCGTGTAAGGAGTAACGTATGTTCCATAGTTTTCACTATAGGTCAGCATCAGTTTGTAAGGGTACTTGCGGAACAATTTCCCGCCTATACCAAGATGGTGCGATTTTACTCGATTGTTTTCTATGCCAAGATTAACCAAGGCAGACGACCATTCGCCAACATGCACACCCTTGGGCAAGAACAAAGGATCACCAATCGTCCTTCCGTGATGAGTCCAACAAGATTTGTAATATGAGTTATGGAAATAATTATCAACACCTACTGTGGACACTCCGGGAGGAGTGATTGAATGCCCGTCCTTATCGAAAGCCTCGCCATTAATCGGCCCAGACTGATACATGGTATACTGATGCTCGTACACAACATCGCTAATCCATTTGTTCTTATCATGGGAACTAAAGGATAGCGTGTTCACACCATCGGGGAAGTTATAGAATCCCATCCCAGATCCATCGTTGTAGGGAATGTCATGTTGGGCGACAAAGACCCATTTCTCACCTTGGTAAGACACTCGAATGATCTCGCTTCCTCCTTGGTCACCAATGACGTTCAACCGGTCGCTCATCGTCCCGTCGCCACCGGCGCTGCTGCCAGTCACGACCCTTATGTAATTCTTCAGCGAAACCGGGTAGTTCACATCCGTAGGATGTTCCCCTGCCCACATGGCATAATGATCCAACACCGCATCCAATGACAGCCTCTTTGTCAGTGAAAAACGCAATCCTATCCTTGTCCGATGCACCAGCGCATCCTTAACGTAGCGATTGTCTGTAGTCGTAAAATCCCCGTATGCACCATAAATCCACAAATGCTTACGAGTCAACGGCACCGCCACAGGATCCATGCTGACAAGATACCCAGGCATAGAACGGGCGTTGCACGTTTCCACAAGATGCCCACCCGTCACTGACAAGGAACCAAGCGATTGTGAAGCCCCCATGAAATCATTGTCCCGATGCTTGATCCCGACATCCAATGTAAACGGTTTCCATTTGATCGAGCCATAGAGCTCATCCACCATCATATTCACAGATTTTGATGAAAGACCAAGCGGGTTTTTATAACCATTCGCCGCCAAAGAAGCGCCAAACCTATATTGAATAGTCTTGGACTGATCAAATTGTGTGCTTGCCTGCAGCAGCGCCAACCCACCATTCCTCTCCGGCATCAGCCCATACTGATTGGTCGTCATCCAGTATGGTAAATAGCCATCGGAAGATGCCATGGCACCCATGAGCATTATGGAAGCGATGAAGTCATTCATTTACTTACGACCAACAAGATAACACTTAAACAGTCTTTGAATATCCCACCAGTTTATCGTGCATCCACTGAGGATACTTCCCACAGGCGGTGTAGGCTATCGCAATGACTGTCCAGAGGATGAGTTTCAGGTCGCCGAAGAAAGAGGCGTGTCTCACGTAATAAACATCAAGTTTCAGTCGGATAGGCAGAACTTTTTCATTGTATTCCTTCTCATCCGGGAATTGGTCGCCATAGATGTAATCCCAAAGGCTTGACTGGCTTGTCAGCCCGCATGGCACGGTCGAGGCGATCGCATTCTCTCCGCCACGGGTGACATCAACCTGATCCACCGCCGCCGGTCGAGGCCCGACAATCGACATTGTCCCATTAAGAATATTCAACAATTGTGGCAGCTCATCAATCTTGAGTCGCCGCATGATTCTTCCCCACCAAAAGATCCGGTCCTGATCCGGACGAAGCGAAGCCTCGCTTGCGCCACGAGCCACACGCATCGAACGGAACTTCCACATCTTGAACCGCCGGTTATCCTTCCCGACACGATTGGCGAAATAGAACAACGGACCGGGATCGCTGACCTCCGTCAGAACAATAGAAACAATCCAGATTGGTGACGTACCGATAATACCAAGCAGCGCGCATATGAAATCAAATGCACGCTTAATTATTTGATATCCTATCATATATCAAAGTCAAAAATCACTTTATTTGTTTTGACATTTCACGAAAAAAGTCATAGCTATCTTTAAAATCAAGTATAGATTTTTGCAAGCCTCCATTCTTCAACTTCTTCATCTTATACACTCCAACATTGTCTAGTCTCAATGAAGCCAACAAATACACCATTGAAATAATTTTCTCTCTCTTGCTATTGCAGCCTATATATACATTTTTAATACATTCTGGGCCAGCCTTTACAATTTGCCTTCCTCCTAATGATAACAATATTCTAAATTCATTTTCATGTTTCCATTTTGTTGTTTTGCAAAAGTATTTTGACTCAACATTGCTACTATTCCTATCAAAAAACAAATCACAAGGTGAGCCATCTGGTTTAACCTGATATTTAATAGATTGTGCAACAAAGCGCTTCAAAAAAACATTTCTTATAAAGTTCAATCTGTTTAATTCAGGTTGCTCATTCAAGTATGTATTTGATATTTTCGTCAATATAGCCCTTTTGAATTTGTTATTGGCTAATGTTACCAAATTCGAATCAAGTTCTAGTGTTCTTTGCGATGGATCCTGATGGTATCTACGGTTCTGATATAACCATTTTGTAGCTGTATAATCAAGATTATTCACATAACCTAATACAATTGCACTAATCAACTTATTCACATCATATTCTATACAGTAGCCTTCATTGCCTGCATAATAGCCCCACATTAAAACATCTGCATGGTTTTGAGTCATACACAATATACCAGACTTAGAGACCTGACGATTGTAGACATCATGAACATACGTAACTTCTCCCCGTTTTAGACTTACTGACATTAATTGAGCCTCGTCTACGCTATAGCCCAACTCAATTAATTTGTTTGCGACCCATCCAGGTTCTTTAGCTTGTTCTATCTGTAAAGCATTGTTTTTAACATCACGTTGGCAATCGCATGGATCATTAAAATCTAATGGTGAAGCCAAATATACTTCCCCAGATAGTCTTTTTACATTTAGCAACTTGTCATCTTTATAGTACTTAAATAGTCTAGTAGGCAAGTTCAACAAATCATACTTTTGGTTTTTATTCATTCTACTTAAAAACTATTTCATCGTATTTTTAGCCTGAATACCAGCGAAAGAATCTTCCAAATTGACCAACCTGTATTCAAATGGATATTCACTCATGTCCATGTCATAGGTGCTGTTGGAAAACATTTTTCCCAAAGGACGTACATAATTTCCTAACAGCCATATCAGAGGGTTGAATAGTTTTGTAATCCAAATTTTCTTTCCATTGTTTTTTGCGTAATAGCGAATGATTTCCACGGTGTCAGCATATTCACTATTTTGAGGAAAAACGATTCCGTCAACCTCGTGCTGAATCACCTGTTTAACAAACTCACATAGATTATCAATATAGAGCATAGAGCGTTGATTATGCCAAGCAGGGAAAACCGGTGTCTTCTGTGCCAGCCATACCAACCGTGGAAAATTCCCTTTGCACCCGGGGCCATAGATCATAGGAGGACGCAAGATACATACTTTAAATGTCTCGTCAGCCAATGCGCGAACACCTATTTCTCCCTGTAATTTGGAATCTCCATAGAAGCCATTGGGAGCAGGAACAGTATTTTTATGTATCTGCTTTCCTTTCAGTGTTTTCACCTCCTTATAGACAATCATAGAGCTCATGTGGATAAAGTGTTTCACTCCTGCCGCCTTGGCTGCTTTTGCGATATTGATCACCATATCCCTATTGACGGCATAGTACAATGGTCCCTCACCATTTGCTGCTTTGACGTGGGCTATACCTGCCACATTATACACTACATCATAAAGACTGAAATCAACCTTCTTCCAATTATCATTGATCGTGTCCACGGCATCCACATGAAAATCCTCCGGATACCGGTTCAGCCAATTTTCCACCTTGGTGCCAATGTAACTACCTGCACCTGTTATTAATACGTTCTTCATATTTTATTCTGTAAACGAAGTTTCCGGATCAAAAGGATTCTCTGGATCTTTTTGAGCGATTTCTTTCACAACTTTGGCGGGCCGTCCTAATGCCACGGTATATGCCGGTATGGCCTTTGTAACCATTGAGCCGGCACCAATAATTGCACCGTCACCAACTGTCACCCCTGGCATGATCATACTTTCCATTCCTATCATCACACCTTTACCGATATGTATTTCCCCGAGACGGTATCCGACTTTAGCCGCATTATCTCCCACTCTATAGTTTTTAAGATCACGCTGATGACAAAGCAATCGGCATCCAGAAGTAATGTGGGCGTAGTCATCAATGTATATCAAATCTGCATGGTTCAAATCCACATGCACATAGTCACCTATAAACACATTTTTACCTATATGGCAGCCAATACGCCTTAGCAGCCATGGGCGAAGTTTTCTGGGACAGAATGGCGCCAGAATAGGCCAGTCCATCATTTTCTCCAAACGCTTGCGATAAATATTGCCAAAGAACTGTTTTATCACACGCCATAAGCTTACTTGTCCATACTCTTCTTCCGAATAGTTGAAACCTAGGGCACGAAGCATTTTATAAGTCGTGCTCAATTTTTTTCCATCCTTCATTTCTATAAACTATTTTACTCCTATTATCTTTTCTAGATGATCTATACACTTATCCATGCGATAGTTCTTTTCGTAATAATCCCTGCCATTCTTACCCATCTGTTCAAAAGCCTCACGATTCGTCAAAACTTTTTCTCTGATTACATTTATCAAGGCTTTGGAATCTCCGGCAGGAACGGCATATCCACATTGCGACTCCTCTATGATGTCCGCTCCACCACGGCCAATCATTGCCAACACTGGACGACCAGCCGACATATAGCTTTGTAGTCGTGCCGGAACAACCGCCTCCAAATGAGCAAACCCTCCTCTAAGAGTAAGCAACATAGCATCAGCCTCTTTCATAAATGCAGGCATCGCTTTAAATGGATACTGGCCTAGACAAACAGCATTATCCTCCAATCCATTTGCTCTGATGAAATTTTCCAGCCACTCCTTACATGAACCACCGCCGACAAATACCCACTTTACTTCAGGAATATCTTTCAGTCCCAGCATAACTTCCGTTATGGCTTCAAGGTTTTGTGATTTTCCCAGATTTCCAGTCATCATTATCTTGAAACCATCCGGCAATCGAGGAATCTCATAATCACTCGGCAATGCCAGAATGTCATCACTCCAATTTGGGAAATAGATAATCTTTTCTGCAAAATCTCCTTTAACTGCAATCGGATCATGAAAACGTTTGCTGGTTATCAATATCTTGTCCGACTGCCGATATATTCCCCTTACTAATTTGTCAATAAAGCCAAGCAACCGTCGGCTCTTTATTCCACCACCGGACATCATCGCATCAGGCCACAAATCCATTATCCAATAGTAAAAAGGCACCTTTTTCAATTTCCTAAGCAACAAGGCCGGATATGCTTGGAAAATAGGCGATGGTTCATGACCTATAATACAGTCATATTTTCTTCTCCATGCAAAGAAGAACAACACCCACAAACAACCGCTTATCACATAAGAAAGGTAATTGACTGGCAACCTCCAACCTCCTCTGCCTCTTGGTGTCTGAAAACAACGATACACATTGACTTTCCCTTTCCTATTGCCATCAGAGCAATCAATCACCTCATGACGTCTATGGAACAAACCATAACCTTTATAATATTTTCCTTCGGGATAATTGGGGATTCCCACCAAGGCTTCCACCTCATGCCCTCGTCTAGCCAATTCGAATGCCAAATCATTACTTTTGAACACTTCTGGAAAGAAGTACTGTGTCACCAACAATATTCTCATTTTCTATATATCTATGTATGAAGATTTGTTGTCAAACATTTTCAAAGCCCTTCCTGAAAACCATAGTTTTCCATTGTCATAGGCATTCTGTGGAAATTCAAATGTGCCAAATTGAAATAAGGCAGGGTAACAATCCTTTTCAGCCCTCATCACGTCCTCCCAATTATGTCCGTCTTTCGTCACCCAAATATGCGAAAAGCGATCAGTGTTCACCTCTGAAGGTTCGACTGTCGTAGAAAGATATGCCACGTTTCCCGTCTGCCCACCTTTAATGGCCGAACCTTGAATTCTTACGAGAGTTGTTATTCCAAATGTACTTCTATCGATTTTTCGAATTTCATTCTCCATATACTGCGAATCCGTGGCATATACAATAAAGTCCTTATAGAAAAATAATTGGCAGCTTCTATATTCCTGACCACCTCTCAGAACAACATGAAATGTCTTGAATTCATCATCCGTGTAACCGATTATGCATTCTCTCTCTCGATCACCAGTCAATGCCCATATTCGCTGAGTATATGGGTCATAAAACAGGCCATGAACATGATTGATGTTCCCTTTCGGGAATGTATATACCACCCGCCAAGTCAAGCCTTTATCAGTAGAAGCATAAATATTAACCGCTTCCTTGCCCATATTTTGGAAATACTCTCCAAAAAAGATATGGCCATTAGGCAATATGCAAATATTCAGCGGTTTCGAGCCTCTTGGCATCGCGAACACTTTTTTTAAGTCGCTATCATCTGATGAATTTATGAATAGTCCCTTCTTCGCAGAAATCAACATCCTACCGTCATGAAGAAGATAGCATCCTGTGATTTCTGCCCGCAGCATACGGCGGAGAATTGAAAATCGCGAGAACAACGCATACTTCCTGTCACGAACTACTCCAAGTATTTCATCTTGATTGTAAACTTTGTAACCCTCAGAATAGACTTTAAAATCTTCTCCGACAATTAGTATTTTCCCTTTAGTTATCATATAGTTATCATCCCTTAACTCCTAATCATCAACCTTGAACCATTCTGTTCGTATATCACAATTCTTACTATTCGGCGCAGGATCGGCCTTTTCAACTTTAACCATTATCGGCATTGGTACACAGTTTCCAAATACCAAGGCCTCACCAGGCACAGCTTGTTTTATTTTGGTTATATAATCTTCAGAGAAATAAGGAAGAACTGAATATATGTATTTCATGTCCACCTCATTCTGTATTCTGTGAACAATATAGTTTCCACATTGCGAAAGTACCGTTTGCGATAATTCGGAAGGTCGCTGAGATGATATTATTAACTCAAGTTTCGCAAGTGATTTAGGCCGCCGCCCCGGCGAGGTCTAGCCG
>ERZ779888.3780-NODE-3780-length-10793-cov-13.344943_pt1 | contig 10793 bp, 9 predicted proteins | sample MGYA00511245_ERZ779888 | MGnify/ENA primary metagenome ERZ779888 (study PRJEB29588, sample SAMEA2155255) | human gut metagenome | biome: human gut; feature: human-associated habitat; material: faeces | place: Denmark | collected 2008/2010 ... | reverse complement strand
GCGATTTTCATGGTGAGCCCTCTTTCTGAAGAAATTATCCCTTTTATTATACACTTTTTTCTGGTCTTCAGTCATGAAGAGTCGAATGAAAACCGTAAGGCTTTTACGCTTATGCAAGAAAATATGAGGATCTAGGCCGTATTAATCTGATCATCCCATGTAATATTTCAAAATTATCCGGAACACTAAATCATTCTCCTGCTTGCATAATCAAAAAACTGTGAAACCAGGATTTCTGATTTCACAGTTTTTTATTACCTTTATTCTTTTATCTTCTCTCGCTTGCATGGTCGAGATTGGCGGCGTCTTCTATGACGGCTTCCTGGCCATCTCTTTCTTCGAGGATTTTTCTCAAGCGTTCTCTCTTGGAGCGGTCGATGAACTGGTGGGCTATGACGTCGGGGAGTGTGGCTCCGAGGGCTATGCCCAGGATGACGAGGGCGGCTTCGACGCCGTTTTGCATGGCGAACATGAATTCATCGGTGGTCAGTGTATGGATACGGATGACGGCGAAGAGGAAGCGGTAGAGGAGGACGCCGGGGATGAGTGGGATGATGGCCGGTGTGGTCAGGACGAATACCGGGGCATGCAGGTTGCGTGCGACGATCAAGAGGAAGAGTGACAGTGTGGCAGCGCCTATGAAAGAAGCGGTGGCCATGCCTGTTCCGAAGTCGACCATGAGGGTGTTTCTCATGTCGACGGTGATGATGGCGCCTAAGCATGCGAGCGGTATATATCGTTTCGGGATGTTGAACATGACGCAGAAGCCGGCGGCTGCCATGGCGGCGGCGAGGGCCTGCGCGATGTAGAGGCTTTCAGGGGCGATGCGGACGCCGGTGAAGTTCGGGACGCTTGTCATGACGGCGACGGCGGAGAGGCCGAATGTCATGGCGGTCATGACAAGGATGGTCTGCGTAAATCGTGTCATGCCTGAGTTCAGATAGTTCGACAGGAAGTCATCGACGCAGTTGATCAGCGGGACGCCTGGTATAAGTGTCAGCGCACAGGCGACGACGGGCAGCCACGAGCAGGGCGGCCCCGGTATGTAGAGTGTGAGGTAGGCTGTCGCGGTCGCAAAGAAGGCGCTGGCGGCGATGCCGATGTAAATATTGACACCGAAGCGTTCGCAGAGTGTCTTGACGTAGGCACCCACGACAGCGGCGATGAATGTGTAGAGGGCTTCGTACCAGTGCCCGCCAAAGAGGAGGCAGAAGGCGCTGGATGCCATGCCGATGCAGAAGAGTGTCAGCCACTGGGGATAGAGTCTTTTCCTTGCCATCTGCTGGATGGTCATCATCTGATTCCGGTAGATGAGGTAGGATTCATTGCTCTTCAGTGCGTCCCAGCTGAGCTGGTTGGCAAGAAGCGTCGTCATCATGTTGACACCGTGCTTGTAGCATTTGCGGAACATGGTTTCCGACGTGACGCCGCCGTCCACATTGATCATGATGGTGCTGTATGTGATGTGGATCTGGACGTTTTCCCAGTAAATGCCAAGGTAAGCGGCGGCACGGAGCATGTCTCTGACGACACGCTTGCTGCTGGCGCCGTTTTCCATCATGAGCTGTCCGATGTCGAGGATGAGCTGCATCTTGTCCCTGACGGTCAGCTCTGCTTTATCTGATTTCTTATACAAAAGGCATCACCTCTGATAACCCCTAACGGGATGCGCTGCCTTAGAGCGGCGTATTCCTGATGATATCGAAATACTCCTGGTACTGCCTTGCCTGTTCGTAGTCGTGGAGCGGGAAGCATTCGCTCACCCAGCGGATGAGGAGCCATGCGCAGCCGAAGAATACGAGGAACTGGAGTGTCCTGTGAATGGCGGAATAGGACGCTGTGTCCTTCCTGATCCATTTCTTGTCCAGATTGTACGCGCTCTGGTAAATCCAGCGGGCATAGAGGATGACGAAGGCCAGGATCCCGAGGTTCATCAGGATGAGGCTCATTCCCCCGATGTGCGTCAGGACGACGTGGGAGAACCACTTGCCCGGGCTGTACAGCGCGAAGAACATTTCCCTTGGCGTCATCATGATTCCCATGTATGCGTAATGCGTGAGGAAGATGAAGGCGCTGAAGGAAAAGAAACACACGGCTATGAGGCAGATGAGGACCGCCAGTTTCCGTCCCATGACGACGCGGCAGATGACGTTCATGATGAAGAAGATCAGGAGCAGGATCGCGATCGCTGTCAGGAAGTACGGGCTCAGGTGGTTGAAGGAGGCGTCCTTCAGTCCGTTCACCGCGTGCAGGAGTACGTAAGGAAATATGACTATCCATGAGAAGAAAGGAATGTAGCCGATCCGCCAGAACGGATGGAGAAGGCTCTTCCTTGTCATAAATTGTGTCAGGAAAAGGAGAATGAAGCATTCCCCCATGCTCCTCTGGAAGCGGTACCATTCGAAAAGGCCGGTGATTCCGAGGGCAAAATAGTAAATGAAAACGAGGAACAGGAGAAAAATGGCACCAAAAAAGTACGTCCCGATTTCGCGTTTCGAGACACCTTCCCACCAAAGCTTGAGTTTTTCCTGCTCCTGCTCCCAGAAGTTCATTATGTTCACTCCCCTGTCCTCCCGGAAAAGTGCCGGAAGGGACGGTTATTGTTATCGATTTCTATCTGTTTCTATCTTTAAGTATATAAGGCGCGGGCCCTGCGGGCAATAGCAGGAGGCCTGTCAGGTCAGAAGATGGTCATAAATTTTTCTGACGGATTCGATGTCCTTCATCTTGAAGGGCGCAAGCTGGCGTGTCAGGGATCCGACGATAGAATACTTCATCAGGAAACGGCGCGCTTCCTCTCTCGTCTCTTCGCCGCCGTTTTTGACGTAGCCCCGTTCGAGGGCGTCCGCTCTTTCGCGGGCTTCGGGATAGTTTTCGCGGTAGATTCCCTGAAGAAGGAGAAGGAAATCGAGTGCTTTCTGCGTAGCCGGGTCCTGGGAGTACATGCGGTTTTCCCAGTCAAGGAAATGGATGACTCCGTCGTTCCATGTGATGTCGCGGAGAGCCGGACGGCCATGGACGATGCCGTTCTTGTGGAGGGCAGCGAGCGCTGCACCCGCCTCTTCCAGGATGAGTTCCTTCTCTGCTTCGGACTTGTCCGAGTCGAGCCAGTTCTTTACGGTAGGACCGCCGTCCTTTGTTACCATGTAATTTGGTGTCAGGACTTCGATTTCCGGAACGAGGTCAGGATTATTTCTCCCGGCAATCGTCATGCGGGCGATTTCATAATAAAATTCCTTTTCGACAGAGTACTTCACAAGCTGGTTTCTTCCATTCCCCAGCTTTCTTTTGATCCAGTACTTCTGGTCGTCCAGTGTAAAATTCAGGACGCGGTCAGAGGGTCTTTCCGAGATCAACCTGTCCGCCATTCGTCTCAAACGTTCCGTTAAAGTTTCTTCCATCTTCATTTGTCTCCTGTATCTTTCAATCATGCATTTACCCTTTATTTTAACATGTGGAGTGTTTCTCGTCAGCAGGGAGGAAGGAAATGGGATAGATAGAATGAAACGGGAGGGAAATTAAAACCATACTACCGGACTTCGTCCGCGGAAATACAACTCATCCCTTTACTTATTAACTTCTGTTTTCGCGCAGCCCTTTTTAGAAACTGCACCCCTTTCGCCCTTCGGGCACCTTCCCCGTCTGGGAAGGCAAGTATAAATGCCGGCCCCGTTCCTCTCTCTCCGCCCTTCTAAAATAGGGATTTTTTATGGATTGATTGCCTTTTCATAACATCTCTTTATTTATTTTAATCATACAATTTAGTGTTTTATACTCTTTTTCGATTTACATTTCTTTAATCTATGATAAAATAGCATAAATACGTTTCACTCTGCAGTAAAGATGGGGTATCGCTTATGAAAAAATCATCACAGGAATCTTCCCGCGAGTTTATCTCGATCGGGCTCATGCTTTTCGCGCTGTTTTTCGGCGCAGGGAATCTGATTTTCCCGGTATTCTTGGGCCAAAATGCTGGCTGGAATACGCCCTGGGCTACGATCGGCTTCCTGATTACGGGTGTCGGCCTTCCTTTTGCGGCTGTGCTTGCGATTTGTTATTCGGGCGCAGGTCTTAAGGAGCTGGCTTCGCGTGTCCATCCGGTGTACGGTGTGCTGTTCAGCTCTCTTCTGTACCTGACGATCGGACCGTTCTTCGCGATTCCCCGTACGGCTACGGTTTCTTTTGAAATTGCGGCGGCTCCATTCCTGACGGATGCACAGAAAACAATCGGGCTGTATGTCTTCGTTTTCATTTTCTTCCTTCTGTCCTGGTGGCTGGCTGTCACTCCTTCCAAGCTTGTTCCGCGTATCGGCAAGGTCATCACGCCGATGCTGCTTCTTTTCCTCTTCATTCTGATCGGTTCTTCTATCCTCTTCCCGATGGGACCATGGATGGAACCTTCCGCTGCTTATTCGGCTCCGTTGAAGGCTTTCACGAATGCACTGGTTGAAGGCTACAACACGATGGACTGCCTGGCTGGTCTTGTCTTCGGCGTCATTGTCGTGGAATCGATTCGTTTCTTCGGCGTAAAGACGAATGAGGAAGTGGCTCGTTCTGCTATGAAGTCCGGCCTCATTTCCACATTCTTCATGTTCATCATCTATGCATCCCTGGTCGTTCTGGGTGCTGATTCTGTCAGTGTTCTGGGCCATATGGAAACAGGCGCTCCGGTTCTTTCCGGCGCTTCTGCTTACTACTTCGGCACTTCCGGTGCTGTCCTTCTGGGACTCATCGTCATCCTGGCATGCCTCACGACTTCCATCGGCCTGATTGCTTCCTGCGCTGCTTATTTCCATCAGCTCTTCCCGATGCTGCATCGTCAGACCTGGGCTGCTCTCTTTGCAGGCTTCTCTTTCCTGATCGCTCTCTTCGGTCTTTCTGCCATCATCAAGGGCGCTATCCCGGTACTGCTTTTCCTGTACCCGCTGGCTGTTTCCCTGATCATCCTGACATTCCTCGACAAGCGTTTCGACGGAAGCCAGAAGGTCTATGCACTAGCAACGGCTTTCACCTTCGTTCCGGCTCTCTATGACGGACTCAAGATGCTGAAGCTCACGACCCCTGCCATGGATCAGTTCATGCATTCCCTGCCGCTTGCTGAATACGACATGGCATGGACACTCTTCTTCATCACAGGCTTCGTCCTCGGATTCATCTGGCACAAGGCCGCTGACAAGGCGCCTGCCACAGCAGAATCCAATTAAGTGTATACTCTTTCAAGTTTCTAAAATTCTTCTAAAATATATACAATATTCCCTTTGACATTCTCATTTCCTCATGCTAGAATATCTCTAAATCATTAGAGACGATGATCGGAATCAGGCTAGGGATCTTCTCAGAGAGGCGATGGATGGTGCAAATCGCTGAAGTTGAATCAGCCGCGTCACCCGTGAGTTCCTTTTTCGTACTCCAATTGGAGGCAGGGAAAGGCGGGAGCCCCGTTAGCAGCGAATTGAGTAATTGGACAAGGTGGTACCTCACAGCATATGTGCCCTGTCGGAGTTTTTCCGGCGGGGCTTTTTTGTACCCACCGGAAGTAGAAGGCGAGTCCTTCGGAAAAGGAGATGTTATTATGGAGAAATCTAAGAATTCCTTCATCGCCATCGGGCTGATGCTGTTCGCGCTGTTCTTCGGCGCCGGCAACCTGATCTTCCCGGTATTCATGGGTCAGAATTCAGGTGTGGAAACGATTCCCGCTACGATCGGCTTTCTGCTCACAGGCGTGGGTCTTCCGATCCTTGGCATTGCAGCCATCGGTTACTCCGGGGACGACCTGCAGAAGCTGGCTTCCCGTATCTGCACACCGTACGCCATTTTCTTCACCGTCGCCCTGTACCTGACCATCGGGCCGGCCTTCGCTATCCCCCGTACGGCTACGACATCTTTTGAAATCGCCTTCGCTCCGCTCTTCTCGGAAGAAAGCCGTCAGATGGCTCTCTATGGCTTCGCTTTCGTCTTCTTCGCCGTTTCTTGGTGGCTCTCCGTCACCCCGTCGAAACTGGTCGACCGTATCGGCAAAGTCATCACTCCGGTTCTTCTGGCATTCCTTGCCCTGCTCTTCATCTTTGCAACGATCGCTCCGATCGGACCCTGGCAGGCTGCTTCAAAGGACTACATCGATCCGATGAAAGCTCTTTCCCAGGGCTTCCTTGACGGCTACGGCACTATGGATGCCCTCGCCGCTTTCGTATTCGGCATCATCGTCGTCAATTCCGTCCGCCAGTACGGCGCCACGACAAATGAAGAAATCGCATTCATGACCCTGCGTTCCGGTCTCATCGCAGGCCTCTGCCTCGGCATTATTTACGTATTCCTCTGCTTCATCGGCGCCTCCTCTGTCTCTGAACTGGGACATCTGGAAAACGGCGCTGAAGTCCTCGTAGGCGTTGCACTTCACTACTTCGGTTCTTACGGCAGTCTCATCATGGGCGTCATCGTCCTCCTCGCCTGCCTAACCACAAGCGTCGGCCTCATCACCGCATGCGCTGAATACTTCGGCCGCCTGATTCCGGTCCTCTCTTACAAAATCTGGGTGACCGTCTTTGCATTCGCTTCCTTCTGCGTTGCACTCTTCGGCCTGACCACCATCATCCATGCCGCTATTCCGGTCCTGATGTTCCTCTATCCGCTGACGATCTCCCTCATGATCCTCACCTTCACGGATAAACTCTTCCACGGCCACAGAGCTGTCTATGCCTGCGCTACCCTCTTCACCCTGATCCCGTCCCTCTACGACGGCATCCACACCGCAGGCCTCCAGATCACCACCCTCGACAACGTCATGTCGAACCTTCCGTTCGCACACTACGGCCTCGCATGGGTTACCTTCTGCGCCGCCGGCTACATCGTAGGCCTCATCATCGCCCACATGTCGCCGTCTAAAGAAAAGACTGCATAAGGAAATAGAAAAAGGAGAGGACTGTGACAAAATGTGTAATCATTTCGTCACAGTCCTCTCCTTTTTCTATTGGAATATTCCAGTAAAGGATTATCTAACAAATGTATTTATTGGGTCTATCTGAAAACCTCAAAACCTCGCTGCGCTCGAGAACTACTGTATCCGTCGCCTCCGGCGACACCTTCTACTTTCGGAGCAAGGTTAACACCCTTAAACCGAACTTCGTTCGAGAAAAGGAAAAAGCAGAGTTTTAACGGATTTTGTCAGATCCCCTTTTTGTGGGGGAACATGGTAAGACCCGATAGCAAAGAGAGAGTAAACCGGACAACCAGCCTGATGGCTGGAGAAATGCTCTATCCGTTTACACCTTCCCTTCCCAGGGCAAGGTCAAGACCGGCCTACGGCCCTGGTAATCGTCCCTAACCGTCACTCCTCATTTTCAATCAATACCCCATTTTTTGTTTTGATTGTTCTTCATTTGCAAATTGTTCCTGCATGATTCTATAATAGGTAAAATATATTACTTTATTAATGAATCAAGATTTCAGGATTTTTTCTTCAAGGAGGAGTTATGGATAGACAGGATTCTCTTCGGAAGTGGATTTTCTCGGCGCTTTTGGTGGCGGCGGGGGTGCTGCTTTCTCCGCTTTTTTCTTTCCCTCTGGGTGTGACGAGGGCTTTTCCTTTGCAGCATATGATTAATATTTTCCTCGCGGTTCTTTGCGGGACAAGGTTCAGTACGTCGGCTGCGTTCGGAACGGCTTTGATCCGGAATATTCTTGGCACGGGCAGCCTCCTGGCTTTTCCGGGTTCCATGATCGGTGCTTTCCTTTCTGGTTATCTTTACAGCAAGACGCAGAAGCTCTGGTGCGCTGTGCTTGGTGAATTCGTCGGGACTTCGATTATCGGCGGCCTGGTTTCCTATCCGATTGCCGCTCTTCTCATGGGTTCTTCGAAGGGTGCGCTCTTCTATGTGTCCCTCTTCTCCATTTCCTGCGGCGCCGGCTGCGTCATCGCTTTCTGTGTTTTAAAAAGTGCTCGCTTAATTCAAACAGAATTACTCAAAAACAGATAATATCTTTATCTATAAGCCTCTATAAACTATTATTTATAATAATAAAATCTCATGCTTCGCGTATATTTTTTCCGCAGAAAAGTTCGATTTTCTGCGGTTTTTTCGTGCTCTTACTATGAGTCAAAGTTTTAGCACCTGCTGTTAACTGCTATTGACACCCCTCTAAAATAAAATGTATAATGTTTTAGTTTCTAAAGTATTTTATCACTCAAAGTGAGTGTTTTGTATAAAAATAATCCTGGGAAGGATTGATAAGGGAGTTTCTACTGGGAGGGAAATCCCTGGAAAAGAGGGGAATTTTATGAAGCACCGTCTACTGAAAGCCGCGGCCGCCGTCGTATTTACGTGCGCCGCGTTCCATGTACAGGCAGCCAATCCGTTCACGGACGTCGATACGAACTCCTGGGCTTACCAGGCAGTTTCCAAGCTGTCCGCTGAAAACGTCGTCGAAGGATATCCGGACGGCGCGTTCCGCGGGGAAAAGAATATTTCCCGTTATGAAGTTGCACAGATCATTGCGCGCCTTGTCGCAAGAAAGGACAGCCTGACTACTGATCAGCAGGCTACCGTCGACAAGCTCGCTCAATCTTATAGAGACGACCTCGCCAATCTTGGCGTCCGCGTCACTGAACTTGAAAAGAAGACCGGTCACACAGAACTCATCACTGAACTCCGTATTCAGGATGTCGACCGCTATGGCAATATTTTCAAAGGTCACACGGAAAAGGACAATGAGCTCAGCACCCGCGTCCGCCTGAATACGATCACCACCGTCAATGACAGAAGCACCGTTTACGGACAGCTCGAAACCTTCCTCGGTTTCTCTGGAAATGATGTGTACAGTGTCAACAAGTACAGCTATAACTCTGATGGCTCCCGCTATCAGAATAATGGCTACGGCGAAGGTGAAGTCCATCTGAACCGCTTATGGACGACCTACCAGTTCGGACCGAAGCAGGATACGACAGGGCTTCCATTCGGACCGTCCAAGAACCTCATCGGTATCGGCCAGTTCCCCGTCAAGATGGGCGTCACTGGCTACACCTATGATGGCGAATTCAAGGGCGCATTCCTTACCCTTGGCGATTACAGAGAAGGCGGCCACTTCACGCTCGCATACGGCCGCGCAACAAACATCAACGTCGAATACACCGCACCAATGATGCATGGGTATACATTCTCAAACCAGGATGTCGCTGGCATAGCCGGAAGCATGGCATATGCCCAGGCTCTTGCCGCTGGTCAGTCCCAAAAATATGCTGAAGCTGTAAAAGAACAAACTGCTGCCACAGTTGCTGCAGGCCTTTCCGCGGATCCTCAAACTCGAGCTACGACTGCTGCAAAACTTATGCAGCAGATCCAGGCAAGCGGCTCTGACCTTGCATCCATGGCAAGTGATCTCGTTCCTGTACTCAATGGTACCGATGCTTTCACCCTTTACCCGATGGGCAATAAGGTCCAGATGGCATGGGGCGAAGATGAAGATGTGCCGATCGCTTACGCATCCTACATTTACAAGAAACCGCAGCATTATGAATTCCACGTCTACGGCATGAGAGCTGTCGGACCTGTCAGCCACATCGCGGCTGCTTATGGCCTTGCAGGACAGTACTACGTCACCCCGATGTGGAATGTCCACGCTGAATACGTCAAGAACATGAGAAAGCTTCCGCTGAACAACGAGCGTCCGTACTCCTTCAACTACGGCGTCGCTTACGGCACAGCCGACGTACTGAAAGCCAAGTCCTACTCCATCGGCCTTGACTACATCTACAGCCAGGCAGGCACCTACTTCGGCGGATCCACCAATGACATCGCCGACCAGTACATGGGCCATGTCTACAAAGACTGGCATGACAAACACAACGTCCCGGCTTACTTCGCCGACAAGATGGACGCCGTCCTCGATGGCACCGACAACCCGAACAGAAACTACGGCGGCGCGAAATTCTTCCTCGCCAAAGCAGCCTACGTTCCAATGAAAGGCCTCATCATCGAAGCCAACTACGGCTTCAACGCCCAGGACATGGGCGGCAAGAAGATGGACAACATGTTCCTCCTCAAAGCCACCGCCTATATTAAATAAGAAATAAAAAGAAACCCCGGAAAGCCGAAAGGCCCGGGGTTTTTGATTGTGATTTTTCAGAGAGCGGCACGAGGCCTCATGGTTTTCTATCGAACGTAGTTCGGTTTAAGGGTGTCAGAGCTCACCCCGTAGGGGGAGCTGATTGCCTTTGACCTTGCTCTGGAAGAGAAGGTCGGGATAAGATTACGAAAGGTTTCAAACAAATAAGAGTCGAGCTCTTTCTTTTATTCCTCGTGAAGCTGCCCCCGACGGAGGGAAGTGGCGCCGTTAGGCGACGAAAGGGGTGCAGTAAATAGGAAAGGACATCAGCGGTAGCACCACAAATGTCTCATAAGTTAGTGTACGGGGCGGATGAGTTGCATTTCCCAGGACATGGGCCGGTTGTACGGTTTTATCATATTTTACGTTTCCCACGAGCGAAGCGAGGTCGTGTGGTTTCGAATAAACACCGGACAACCTCGCTAGCGCTCGTGGAACTACACCCCTTTCTGCCGCATTCGCGGCGTCCTTCCCCGACGGGCAGGTCAAAACCTTCCGTACCGGCACTTAACGATATTATCACTATCATTTAAATACGAACCGTAAATGACAATCGTAAAATACTCATTCGATACTATCCGTCAGCAACGAAGCGGAGGACTTTAATCTCCCCGTCGGGGGAGAATGGTCAGCCTATCTTTTTGGGGGTGCGGATATTTTTTTGGACCATTCTGGTAGTACTTACATTATCCCTA
>ERZ779888.3774-NODE-3774-length-10820-cov-5.398235_pt1 | contig 10820 bp, 11 predicted proteins | sample MGYA00511245_ERZ779888 | MGnify/ENA primary metagenome ERZ779888 (study PRJEB29588, sample SAMEA2155255) | human gut metagenome | biome: human gut; feature: human-associated habitat; material: faeces | place: Denmark | collected 2008/2010 ... | reverse complement strand
TCGCAACAAGATTCAGTTTTTATATGCTTTTGAGCATCTTCAGTATAGCATATATAGATTTGCGCCGAAAGAGCAAATCTGTGCCAATGTTGTGACAGTTTTGCACTTTATTGCTCTCTAGAGCGAAAATGCATGTATACAGTCATTGAGGTGGCAATTTTATTCCGCAATTGAAATCGCTGTCGAATTGTGATAGTCTATAATACACAGGAATGCTTATGGGTGGGTGGCGTTTATGAAAGCACATATTTCAAAATTGGGAGCGACTAGAAATGTCGCAAAGGTTAATAATATTTTGCGGCATGAGATTGAAATGGGAGAAATAAAATCTATTTCGCCCATGCACTCGAAAAGGGCAGTAATCAAAATTACTGTAACCCCATCAACTAGTCAAGAAACAGTGCATACAATATGCCATAAAATGAACGAGGCGGGCTATAGCACGAAGGTGATGCCGTCAGATAGGCATCATATTTGCTTACCATCAAGCGCACATAGGTGTTATCCATCAAGAAAAATCCATGCTGTGAGTAGAAGTATTATAATCGCAGGAAAAGTAACTCTACCAAATCCACCATCCACTTCCGTCGAATGGCCATCTCCTAATGGAACACCCCCCAAAAAAGGAAAAAAGGGGAAGAAGCAGAGGTGAAATACTACTATGTTTGATAAATTATTTCAGTCGCTACAGCAGTTCCTAACACAATTCATCCCCGGATATATCTTTATTAAAACATTCCATTTTTTCAACAAACAAAAGTCCAGTTCATTTGAAGGAACTGCCGTTGCAAGCATTGCGATAAGCTATGTGATAAACCTTGTTGTTAACTTATTCGCGAAAACCGACAATTCACATATATGGATTTCCGAAATCATCGCAGTAGCAGTTGCTTTTATTTGCGCGATATGTATAGTCAAGATTAAGACCACAGGTTGCTTTAGGAAGAGCTTACAATGGATTGGAAAGGTGTCAGATAGCGATAATATCTGGAAAGAACTCTTCGATGTTAACAATGGGGCGACTATTCGGTGCTATGCTAAATTTAAAAATGAGGATGCGATGATAACTGGGGCGATTAAATACTATGATGTGCGTGATGACGGAGAATGCGATATAGTACTCACTGAGTATACTGTGACGTACAATAACGGGAATGTGTATAAATGCGGAAACGGTAGGGACCTCTACTTGAACTCAAAGAATATTCATGGGCTAGAGGTAGCAAATGGGAAGAACTAATTTGCACCGAAGTGATCAGGGCCCTTGTCCTTTTACCCAACTTTAACTGAATAACTTATATGGCCGCATGGTTTTCAAAAAACATGCGGCTAATTCTATATTGAAGGAGATGTTTGGAATGTCGTATATTCCACCCGCACCCACGATAGCTTGAAGATTTTTGCGCATAAATCTTGACGGAACCTGACTATCTTGTGAAAGTCAATAAGGGGCAAAATCGGAATCGTCCGATTTTGCCCCTTTGCGCGTGTATTTCGCTTTTATGAATTAGGTGCTATGTTGTGGAAAAACAAGAATGTTATCATCTTCTACATGACGCTTTGATAATGTTCCGGGATCAAGGTTTAATAAATCCTCTACTAATTCAGGTGAAATGGAAAATTTATTACTGGAGAATATATTCATGATTTCTCCACTGCTCATATTTCCAGTGGTAAGTAAAAGGGTGATCGCTTGCTTAAACGCAACAGGATGCTTATACTCAACGGTGTCATCAAGTGGCTCTTTCTGCCGATAGCCATTCATACTCATCTGACGCATTAAATATGAATACTGGTTTGGAGAGAGATACCCCAATGAGTGTGCCCGCATAATCATAGCCATAATAGAGACGTTCCATTTTTTCTTTAGCTGAATGTAATGGCTTAGCTTATTTGGATACACTGAAACATCCCGGCCAAACGCTCTCGCTGGAAGAAGAAACGCAGCGGCAAACGCATTTGCTTCATCTTCGCGCCGCCGATATTCGTCGCGGTCAATCTCATTCAGGTCGTCATATCGTTCGTGAAGAATAATATGACCTAATTCATGCGCACAGTTGAATTGACGACGATAAAAGCTATGTTTATCAGTGCCAAGGATCACACAGTACGACGACTGATTGTTTTCTTCTGAGTATTGATAAAAAGCATCGATTTCTCGACTATCGGTGGAAAATTCACCGACAATGATACCATTCCGCTCAAGAAGAGATACCATATTGGCAATAGGCTGATCACCAAGTTCCCAATGCTGCCGAACACGCATAGCGCATTCTTCGATTGATATTTGCGGCTCAGTGGGGATGTTAGGCAGATTAGGCTCGATAAAACGAACTTTTGTTGCCAGAATCGAATGAATTCTGGCAAGGTACTTTGCTTTGATTTGCTGCGAAACAAGATCTTTCTTTTTACTGGAATACAATGCGCGGAAATATGTGTTCCCAGTGATCGCTGCAGGATCATTTTCAAAGAAGAAGGTATAAGGAAAGTGCAAAACATCAGCAATCCGCTTTAATGTCATCGGATCGGGGAATGCCTTCCTGTTCTCAAATTGAGAAATGGCCTGCTTGTTAATTCCAACGGCAATAGCTAAGTCTTCCAGAGTCATTTTTTGAAAAAGACGTGCATCTTTTAACCGTTCTGGATTTATTTTGTTTCCATATATCATTGTACATTAGCTCTCTTGTAAAAAACTCTGAAGAATTACTTCAGGGAGACGAGCAATTCATCCTCGTCAATGTCGCTGGACTGAGGAGTAACAATCTGTTCAGCATCATACGGATCGCGAATAAGATTTGTCCAATTTTCTTCAAATGAAATTTCAAGAGCTGGAGTTAGCTGGACAGCGCGTACACTCAATAAACGGTCAGAGTGCGTATCAAATAAAATAAGTACATGTCCAGCTATATCCCCGACGTCCTTGCGAACGGCCTGCGTAAGTTGCTCTTGGGATGTGGCAATCCACTTTTCATCAGTAGGGAGGATACCAGGAAGTTGCAGTTCAAACTGCTCATACTGTGCTTTTGCGTTGTGGTTGAAAGCGGCAGCACCGCATAGATAATGCTTTTCCTTGTCACGGCGCTTTTGAACTTGAGCAAAAGTGCCCTCCGTCATGAAAGTAATCAAGATACGTGCTTTTCCGTAGAAAAGTACAGGGACTTTCCAAGAACCTCTCTGACAAAGACCGTTATCAACAATCCAGCCCAAATGGGAACATGTATCCTTAAGCTGCGCGATAATGAAATTCCAGCGGTATTGACCGAGACCGAGCCGTTCGGTAAGGCCGCAGTCCTGCATCATATCTGGAATTTTGTCTTCCAGCGGACTGCGCAGCGATTCGACAATAGCGTGACTAATCTCGGACAAGCCGAGACAAGTAGGTTCGGATGTAAGGTTCATGTGGACACCTCCAGTAACGTTTGATTCTATTTTTACATAAAGAATCGAAAAAGTCAAGCGCAGATACAAAGAAATTAAAATAAATCAAATGCACTACTGGACGATATGCGAGAAGTCTCAAAAGATTCTGGTACACCTAAATCCTTAAATGAGACTATATGTTCAGGGTGACTAAATAGTCAATCGCCTCATATACCGTTGAAAACGTCAAGCACTTTTGGCAGAGCCATCGGTTACGTTCATCTGTGTCCTCTATTCCGGGAAGTCCGTCCTGCAGCAAGTTTGATACAGTTCTTTTGGCGTTCGTGACTGCCGTGGGATAGGCACGGGCGATTTTAGCGGTTATAGCAGAGTCGCCCTTTTTATAAAGCGGTTCCTTGGAGAGCAGCCGATTTATAACACGAGTTTTGTCTGCAACAGTCTGAATGGGCGGTGCATACATCTCATAATGCAGCATAAGCCAGTATTCGATACAGCCAGTTGTCATCAGCAAGCGGACTTTAATGCCTGGGTTCTTGCGCAAAGATCGTAAGCGTTTGATAATTTTCAGTCTGGATTCCCATGCACCAATGTCCTTGGTTTCTACATCAAAGAAAAACCAGACTTCGTCTGTGACCTCCACGTAGTCCCGATATTTTGCGTCTTTCTTGTATTTGCTGTCTGCAACATCAAAAAGGCCGGTGGCTTTTGGGCGGTGGATCGATGCAACATCCTTGAATTCTTTTCTGAGAAAGTCGGTGTAAGCCTGTTCACTTTCGCCCTCACAAAAAACGACAATATACGGCTTTGCGGGCTTTGTTGAGCGGGACATCACTCCACCTCCTCGATTTCAATGTCTGGCGTAGCGCCATATTTTCCGACCAGATAACCTTTACGAATATTTTCGGTCGTCCGTGTGGAAAATTCGCTGATGCTATATAATTCGGAGGCACCATCTTTATCACGCTTATCTGCAAAGTAAAGCTGATCTTTGCGGAGCAGTTCCAAATTCATCAACTCTGTATTGTGCGTGGTAAAGACAATCTGAGCGCCATGGGGGTTTGATGTGCTGCTCTGGAATTTCGCGATGATATAATTCATCAGCATAGGATGCAACTCGCGCTCCAGCTCATCTACAAGCAGAATACCACCAGTTTGCAAAGCAGACTCAATGGCTGGAGCCAAGGCCATCAGTTTCCTGGTTCCATCGGATTCGTCCGAGAGCTCCAGCAGATAGGAGGCGGTTTTCCCGTCACGGTTTTCACCCTGATGGCTTGCCTTTGCGCTAACAGCACCCATTTTCAGCCGCGCCTCTCCCGCAGCGGAGTTTTCCGACAAGGCGTGCATAAACTGCACCAACGCTGCTTTTATCCCTACTGGCAGATTTGAGGGGAGTGCTGTATCGTCTTTGAGTTCTTTACTGTCAAATTCAAATTGCATATCTTGGATTCCAAGATCAGCTGCCTTAGCATAATCAGAAATTGCCTTCAGCATATTTTTGTCCTCAGAGTACTCCAAGAGTTGCTTCGGAATGTCTGAATAGTCACGGGAAAAGAATATCTGATCGCGGAACCAACGCATAGCCGCAATGCAAGGAGCATCATTCATCGTACAAGCTACCGAGAAGAACAGCTGATTTTCAGCAACCATTTCCCCAATCATTTTACGTTTGGATTGATCCTCTGTAAACGAAAACTCATGTCCAGTTCTGTTGAAAATCAGTGCGCGTTGCTTCTTCGGAGCATGATAGAGATATTCGGCAATGATTTTCTCTCGCGTAGCAGAAAAACCATACCAATATTTAATCCCATTGATGGTATATACAAAATCAAACGAAGTGGGTTCATCCTTTGAGTAGTCGTTCAATGCAAAGGGATTCACAGGAATCGTGGAGCTTTCATGCTGCGTCCGTTGGGCATTGCGGATAAATTGTACGGCCAACCAAAAAGCCCGGATCACATTGCTTTTGCCACCGCCATTTTTTCCGTAGATCGCAATAGCTGGGAGGAGCTTGGTTGTAGAAGACAACGGAATCAGACTTTTCTTAAAAGAACTCAGGCCGGTTGCCTCCATAGACAGCACCGCTTCATCGCGGAAAGAACGATAATTCTTAAAACGAAATTCTATCAGCATAAAATCACCTCTAGTAATAACTGATTGTAGTATACCACGCGATAAAATGATATACAACAGAAAAAATCAAAATAATTGATTTTCTTGACTGAATTCCGAAAGCAAGGGAGGCGATTCCCCAAATGCTATAGTTCGGAACGACTTTGTGACTATAACTCAATCACAGCGAATTATACGGCGATTTATGATCTTCTTGATAATTCATCTTGTTGATGATACAGTGAGGGTGGGAAGTGAATAGTATGGTCAATGTTGCAGAAGAACATATGGGTTTGATTGACGAGGTGAACGATGCAAGACTTTTGACGATGGCGTCTGAACGTATGGCAAAGGCAGATCCTGCTGCGTTTGTCCCGGAAGAACATCTCTACGAAGAGCTTGGTATCACACAGGATGCTTTGGGCACAGTTGGTGAGGCAGACATCGAATGAATTGGAAGCTGGTCTACCTACCGGAAGCCGCAAAAGATCTGAAGAATCTTGCTGGCAATCAGCAAAGTCCTTCAAAATCCGCTGCCCGTTACAGAGGGCGGCTATGGAAAGCCGTTGGGAAATAAACAGGGCAATGATTTGGCTGGGTTTCTGAAAATCAAACTCCGGGATGCTGGCATCCGTGTCGTGTATAAGCTGATACGGACGGAAACAGAAATACTGGTCGTCGTCATCGGTGCAAGAGCCGATGATGAGGTTTACGAAACAGCGCAGCACCGGGCAAAAAAACATTTATGAAAAGCAGCATCACCCACGTCTCTATGTGGGTGATGCTGTTTCTTTATAGAAGACGCAGAAGCATAGTCTCAATAAACATATCGAGCGTTGCACACAGGCAGATGATTGTGGTAAAATATATAAAAAAGCGAGAGGTGCGGGATGCCTTCAAATACAATAGCTGGATTCGGTCGCGATTTTGCGAGTGGAAAAAATACAGAAAGAATCAATGAGTTATGTAAACACAAACCGACAGCATTGGGAATATAGAATTATCGCGTATACAGAGGTATGAAAAGATGGATAAAAAGGCAATAGAAACACTGTCTGTTAATGCTGTGCGAGATAGCTTTTTATGATAAAATCAAAATCCAACAGGATGGGAGATTTGTAAAAACGACGTTTGGACAAAGCTTCTTGTTAATTGCTGATAAGGAAGAACGGACAATCAGAGTTGAATATAAAAATTCAGATAGCTTAAGAAATCTTGTGGTCGATCTTGATTTTATGTTGTCATATATTTCGGAAGGCTGCTTTTCGTACAACGGAACGCCGTTTCCTTTCGATAATAAAGGAGCAAATTTATCTAACTTTGCTATAGAAGATGAGAAGCAGCGGCTTCTGTATGCGAAAAAGTTTGTTTCACTGTTGGATGGACTAGGGTGTAAAAAGGATGTCAGCATTTCGAAAATGTCTGATGCTGATTGGTATAAAGCTAATTTGTTAATAAAAGCTTTGGTTGACAAGGAAACAATTACCGAAATACCAGAGAATTTACCGGCTGTGTTTTTTGCCAGCATCGAAAACTTACGGTTTATGCTCTATTATAAGATTGCCAGTGAGAAGCCAAGAACATATGCACTATTTGATTTTTTTCGGAATGAGGTTGAGGTGGAATGCCTGAATCGAAATGGGGAGAGAGTACCAATATCGCAGTATGCAAATTTGGATGCAGAGACCCTGTTGCACACAGATAATCTGTACCTCGATGCAATATTGCCGTCTTTTCAGAAGCTGACACGACATGACGAAACTATTGCAAGAGCAAACTTCGTTTTGCTTGAACTGTTAGGAGCTTATGACGGAAGTGGCAATCCTGAATTTCTTAATACAGCAGAAGAATTTTCAGCTTGGATTATGACGGCTTCGGAGCAGGAACTTCAATACGATATTCGACTGCTCAACGATTTACAGATAAAAAAGCGTAGAAGAGATTTGACCGCTGAGGAGGAAACAGAACTTGTCCAAATTACTGAGGATCGAGATGTACTGGAGCAAATAAAGGTTGGCGCATATCTATTGCTGAATCAGCAGACGGCAGCGCGAATCCATTTTGAACGCCTAAAACCGAACGAGCAGGAGGAGTTCAGAAAGTACCCTATTTGTAGATTCTGTGAAAAATTCTAAGATCGACGATTTGCGGATGTATCGCGTATATGAAGCTAGATGGGAGGGGAAAAGTTTGAAACAAGAAAAGTCGAAATTTGAATTGCTGCGCAGCAAGAGCATTATAGCAATTCTGGATGGAGACAAAGATTTTGGCCCGCTTATAATAAATGGTGTTGATAGCGGTATAAAGATATCTATGCCATACCTCAGCGGCCCTATGCTTTGCACTATTTCAAACAATTGGGGCTTGCCTGCTACATATGACCGCAATGGCGGTGCAAAAAGTCGCTGGGAATATCTCGATGATCTACTGGCTCATTGTATCTGGAACAATCGGGGATCAGATTTGCTTGCGTTCCTGTTTTCAAAGCAACAATTTGAGGACAAGCTAAAAGATAGAACGGCCAAGGAGATCGAATCTGCTTATAAGCAAATCGTAACTACAATCATCGATCAGATCAATGGCGAACTATGCTTCGGCGGCAATGAGCTTATAAAGACAGGCGCTGTGTTTATGATTCGCAAGAGAGGGACAAGTGCTATTCTTGCAACACCGACTATTAAAATGGTCGATCGGGACTATATTGCAGATATATCAGGACGCGCTATGAAAGATATAACGGATGGAAATTATGATAGTGCCATTACCAAATCACGGACGCTACTTGAAGAAGTGTTTTGCTTTGTTATTGAAAAGAAAGGAGAGAAGCCAACCGAGAGCGGGGATATTGGCAAACTTTATAATCAGGTAAAGCTGCTGTATCATATGCACCAAAGCGCAGAGTTGGATAAACGGATCAATGGGTTACTTTCTGGACTTGAAAAAATTCTTTCAGCGATAGCTGAAATGCGAAATAAAGGAAGCGATGCGCATGGTGTTGGAGGGAAAAGAATTAACATCAACGATTATCACGCGCGTTTATTTGTGAATTCTGCAATGACAATGGCGGATTTCATATTGGCTGTTAGTGAGCACGCAACGTAAGATTAGAAGCATAATAATTTGCGGGCAAGGCACTTTCAAGAGCGCTTTGCCCGCAAAATTCAATTTACTGCAAAAACTTCCTCATGATCCCCGCGCTATCCAGCGCGGTATATCCCCACAGCACCGAACTGAGCACCGCGACGGCTTCTTTGCGTTTCCGGTAATACGTCCGCGTGCTGATGTCGCGGATATGCAGGCGGAGCTGGTCGATGATCTTCTCAACGTTCTGCAACTCCTGCGGAGCGAGGTAAATCACGCCTAGACAGGCGTATATTTCATATATCTTGAACCAATTATTGCGTTTTTTCGAGACTATCAACATCTAACAGAAAATCGTAGATATTCATTGTCAGGATGCCGTTTTCATCGTAAAATGCGGGCACAATGTCCTTCGTTACAATGATTTTCTTGAACGAATCATCAATTTTACGGAACGGTCTGACTTCCTGCGCACACTTGGCCTCATCCGGCAGAGAATACGCCGACTGGATATAGTAGCGCAGTGAGCCCATGTTGCATACGAAATCGACTTCAAGCTGTTTCCTGACAACCTTACCGTTCGCATCCCTTTCAGCGACCGGAACCACGCCCACATCGACATTGTATCCCCGCATCCGAAGCTCGTTATAAATCACGTTCTCCATCGAATGTGTCTGCTCAAATTGCCGGAAATTGATACGCGCATTGCGCAGTCCCAAATCGGAAAAGTAGTATTTTCGCGGCGTTTCAATATAATTGCGCCCCTTGATGTCATATCGCTGCGTAGATTCAATTAAGAACGAATCCTCCAAATAACCAAGGTATTTGCGAATGGTGGTCGCCGTGATTTTAGACTTTTTAACCGTCTTGAATGTGTTGCTGAGTTTTTCCGGGTTGGTCAGTGAGCCTATGGACGAGGATAGAATGTTCAGCAGGTCTTCCAGCTCACCGGTGTTGCGGATTTTATTTCGCTTTTCAATGTCGCGGATGTAGATTTCATCGAAAAGGCTCTGCAGCGCCGCGCTTTTCTCATTTGCTCCGTTGCGCAGTACAACCAGCGGGATACCACCATACAGCATATATTCCGACAAGCCAGCATATTTGTCCCCAGAATAGGCTGTCATAAATTCCGCGAAACTCAAGGGGTACATATGGATTTCGTCTCCGCGGCCAGCAAATTCCGTAATAATGTCTTTGGATAGAAATTTAGCGTTGCTGCCGGTCACATAGACATCCATGTTTTCCTTGCGCAAGTACCCGTTTAAGACAGCTTCAAAGCAGTCCAGCAGTTGAACTTCGTCCAGCAGAAGATAATGCATCTGGTTGTCCACTACTTTTGAACGGATATATGCCATGAATTTTTCTGGGTCAACGCGCTTTTTGCTTTTTTCCAGCTTGATTAGATTCTCTCCAATCATCAGCAGGTCATCCGCCGAGTCGAATGCAAACTTGACGATGTGGTCATCTGGCACGCCAGATGCTTTGAGGTGGCTGTAAAAGAGTGTATTGAGCAAATAGGACTTGCCACACCGCCGAATACCAGTAACCACTTTTATTAGACCATTGTGTTTTCGTGCGATGAGCTTGTCGAGATACAAGTCACGTTTAATTTCCATGATGCCCTCCAATATAGAAGCGATTTTTGCAACTATACACATTTTTCACTTCTATTATAGCGATTCGCCGTGTCGAATGCAAGCACTATCGTAAATATAGAAGTGATTTTTGCAACAACGCACGTTTTTCGCTTCTAAATATGACGCTGTACTCGACTTGGTTAGCGTTATCCACAGTACTTTCCATTTGTCGATTGGGAATGAGCATCAGCAAAAGTCTCTCAATAAATGATTTACGGGCAAGGCACATTTTCGGGTGCACTGCCCGTAAATGTTCGACTTACTGCAGAAACTCCCTCACAATCCCCGTACTATCCTGCGCGGTATATCCCCACAACACCGAGCTGAGCACCTCGACGGCCTCTTTGCGTTTTCGGTAATATGTCCGGGTGCTGATGTCGCGGATATGCGGGCGGAGCTGGTCGATGATCTCCTCGACGTTCTGCAGCTCCTGCGGGGAGAGGTAGGCGTAATAGAGCAGCCAGTAAAACTCCTCGCCGTTCTTGTGCTTGGCGCGCATGAGCTCCACGGCGCTGTCTACGAGGCAGAGCATTTTATGGCTCTGCTCGATGCACTTCGCCTGATGCTCCAGCTCTGTGCCGGAGAGATCCGCGCCGGCCAGATAGACGGATT
>ERZ779888.3771-NODE-3771-length-10827-cov-11.982733_pt1 | contig 10827 bp, 7 predicted proteins | sample MGYA00511245_ERZ779888 | MGnify/ENA primary metagenome ERZ779888 (study PRJEB29588, sample SAMEA2155255) | human gut metagenome | biome: human gut; feature: human-associated habitat; material: faeces | place: Denmark | collected 2008/2010 ... | reverse complement strand
AAAAATGATATAAAATAATTAATAAAAAATCTTGGATAATCGAAGACATAGGAAGAAAAAGGTTCTATAAAGGAAGACTTTTAGCAGATAAAATATACTATATAAAAATATCAAAATCAAAAACATATAAACAAATGATTCATAGATGATATAAACAACTAAAAAATAAAGAAGATTATAATATCAAACCAACTATTAAAAGCCTAATCAAACAACTAAATGATGTAAGACTATATAAAAAACAAGAAAATAAAATCTTAAAAGAACTAGAACCATTTAAAGATAAATTAATATTTATAAAAAGGGGTGATAACCTTGATTGAAAAAATCTACAATAAAATGTTAAAAGATAATGAAATAAAAGATATCTATAACAAAATAGAAGAATATGAAATAAATACTGGTGGATGGTGTTATCATAATTATAATCATGTAATGAATGTAACAGAAATGGTAGTATACATTTTAAAAGAACTAAACTTTAATGAAGAAGATGTAGCAAAAGGAAAAATTGCTTGTCTACTACATGATACTGGTGCAATATTAGGAAAAGATAACCATGCTTATCGAAGCTATACATATGCCAAAGAATACTTTAAAAAGAATGATATTAACTTTAAAGATATAGACCTTGTTCTTGAAGCAATAAAAGATCATAGTAATAACTTTGATACAGATAATATTTATACATTAGCCCTAATACTATCAGATAAACTAGATACTAAATCAAATAGGGTAACTGAAGTAGGCAAAACTATACTAGGTAATAGACAATACACACATATAAAAGATATCAAAATATCAATAAAAAATAATTTATTAAGCATCAACTATATAACAGATAAAAATATTGATATAAAAGAACTAAATGAGTTTTATTTTACTAAAAAAGTATTTAATGCTATAAAGTCATTCTCTAATAAAATGAATCTTAATTATAAAGTATATATAGATAATAATGAATGGTCATTACAATAAAATGTAACAATTTTATTGTTTTTTTTAAACATTTCTATTACGCAAAATCAAAAAAAATTGAAAAATGCGTAATAGTATGGTATTATTAATATGGTGATGAAAATGAAATTAATAGAAAGAGAATCTTACATTTCTAAATTAATTAATGTACTAGGAACACCAGATATAAAAATAATAACTGGTGTTAGACGTAGTGGAAAATCAAAACTACTTGAGTCCTTTAAGGAATATGTATTAACTAATAATCCTAATTGTAATATAATTCACATTAATTTCAATCTTAAAAAATATGATGAATATAAAGATGCAAATAGTTTATATGAATATATAAGTGAAAACTACAAAGATAATAAAGACAACTTTGTATTAATTGATGAGATTCAAATGTGTAATGACTTTGAAAAAGCTATAAACTGGTTATATGCAGAAGAAAAATATGATATTTATGTTACTGGATCAAATGCATTTTTACTAAGTAGTGATTTAGCAACATTATTTACTGGAAGAACTTTTGAAATAGAAATGTATCCTTTCTCATTCAAAGAATTCTACAAGTATTATAATTACAATAATATAAATGAGGCATTTGATAAATACGTTTTAGAAGGCGGAATGGCTGGTTCATATTTGTATAAAACAGATGAAGAAAAATACAAATATTTAAAAGATGTATATAACGCATTAATTATCAGAGACATTAGACAAAAATATAACATACGAAATACTAAATTATTAGATGAATTAAATGATTTTTTAATGGATAATATTTCTAATTTAACATCTGCAAGAAGTATTGCAAAAGAACTATCTAAACAAACTAATAAAGAAAAAGGAAATATAAGCGATAAAACAATAAATAATTATATTAAGTATTTATGCAATGCTTTTGCATTTTACAAAGTAAGAAGATATGATGTTCAGGGTAAAAAATATTTATCGTCACAAGATAAATATTATTTAGTAGACCCAGCGTTTAAATATGCACTAATTGGAACAAAAAATATGAACTATGGAAGAGTTTATGAAAATATTGTTGCAATAGAATTAAAAAGACGAGGATATGAAATATATGCAGGAGTGCTATATAATAAAAAAATAGATTTCGTAGCTATGAAAAAAGATGAAAAAATATATATCCAAGTATCAGATGATATAAGCGATGATAAAACACTTGCAAGAGAAATAGCACCATTGCTACAAATAAAAGATGCTTATCCTAGAATATTGATTGCTAATACTAAACACGATACTTATTCTTATGAAGGAATACGCATTATAAACATTGGTAATTGGTTAATGAATGAAGAATAGATATGCTTGATAACTAAAAACTATTACGCAAAATCAAAAAAAAATGAAAAATGCGTAATAGAATATTAGACATATTGTATTATCTAAACAATAAAATGTAACAATTTTATTGTTTTTTTCATATTATATATTTTTTTAACATATAAGTTAAATGAAAGAGAGTGATGATATGAATAAAGAAGAGATAATAAAAAGCATAGCAACAAGAACTGGGGGAGACATATATTTAGGGGTTGTTGGAGCAGTAAGAACGGGTAAATCTACATTTATTAAAAAAGTAGTAGAAACTCTTGTTATACCAAATATAACAGATGAGTTTGAAAGAAAAAGAACTCTTGATGAACTTCCACAGTCAAGTGGAGGAAAAACCATTATGACTATCGAACCTAAGTTTATACCAAATAATGTTGCTAAAATTAAAGTTGATGAATTAGAATGCAACATCAGATTAGTAGACTGCGTTGGATATGTAATTGAAAACTCCAAAGGATACGAAGATGAAAATGGACCACGTATGGTAAAAACTCCGTGGTATAACGATGAAATTCCATTCATCGAAGCAGCAGAAATAGGAACAGAAAAAGTAATAAAAGACCACTCAACAATCGGAGTAGTAGTAACAACAGATGGTTCAATCACAGATTTTGAAAGAAAAGATTACATAAATGCCGAAGAAAAAGTAATCGGAGAATTAACATCAATTAATAAACCATTCATCGTAGTCTTAAACAGTACTCATCCAACCGATCCACAGACTCAAGCACTAGCTAAAGATATGAGAAACAACTATGGTGTACCAGTTCTACCTATGGACGTTTTATCAATGAATGAAAGAGATGTAACAGATATCTTACGTGAAGCACTATATGAATTCCCAGTACTTGAAGTATCAGTAGACATGCCAGAATGGATTGGTGTTCTAAACTCTAATCACTACGTAAAAAAATCATACGTTGAAAAAATAAAAGAAAGCGTAGTAGAAGTCGATAAACTTCGTGATGTAGACACTATTATAGAACACTTTAATGACTGTGAATATATATCAAAAGCATACATGTCTAAAGTAGACCCAGCAACAGGAATACTAAACATTAGACTAGATGCACCAGATGAACTATTTAATACTGTTTTAAATGAAATGATTGGTGTAGATATAACTAGTAAAGCTAGTCTACTTTCAATGTTCCAAGACTACAAAGAATCAAAAAAAGAATACGATCAAGTTAAATATGCTCTAAAAATGGTCAAAGCAACTGGATATGGTGTAGCAACTCCATCACTTAGTGATATGACACTAGATACACCAGAAGTCACTAAACAAGGAAATAGATATGGAATAAAACTAAAAGCCAAGGCACCATCAATTCACATGATAAGAGTAGACGTCGAATCAAGCTTTGAACCAATCATTGGAACAGAAGTACAAAGCAAAGAATTAATAGACTACATAATGAAAGATAGTAAAAACGATCCTAATAGCATTTGGTCATCAGAAATATTTGGAAGAAGTCTAGATCAAATAGTTCAAGAAGGAATTCAATCTAAAATAAACATGATGCCAGAAAACATTCAATTCAAACTACAACAAACAATGAGTAAAGTAGTTAACAAAGGATCAGGAAACTTAATTGCAATAGTTATTTAGTTTACATAAAAAGATACAAAAGTGTCTTTTTTTATTAAAACCATTTACTTTATAAAAAAACTCTTGTATAATTTACTTATAAAGTATATGGAGGTTAAATATGAAAAATAATAAAAAAGGTTTTACTTTAATTGAACTATTAGCAGTAATCGTAATACTAGCTATACTAGCGGGAATAACTGCTATCATGGTAACTAATTACATTGAAAACTCTAAAATTAATGCTGACAGACTAAATGCTCAAAACATAACTAATGCAGTACTTAGAGAATGGCAAGTACAAGGAAATGAAAGTAACAGACAAGTTTATGTATTTGTAGATACAGATCCTAGTAAAGTAAATTCAAATGATTTACTTGAAAAACCACTTGCTAATAGTCCATGGACAGATAATGGATATGCAACAGCAAGAGCAATCATTGACGTAAATGGTAACGTTAGAGTATGTCTTTATGACAGCCAAGCTAAAAAAGGTGTAATTGGAGACTATCAAGCAATAGCGGGCGATGAAGACTTAAAAGGTAAAGACGAAAAAACTGAAAGAGAAGTTACAGATGCTGAAGTAAAAGCATATGGAGTTACCGCTGGTTCAAAATTTATTTCACTTCAATATAGAGAAATAACAGGTTGCCCTAGCGAATTCTATCCAAGTACAACACCTGAAACACCAGGTAACTAGTATAAATAGTAAAAAGAGTTTAAAACTCTTTTTTCTTTGTGATATAATTATTAAAGGGAGAGATAACATGGTATTTAGCAGTTCAATTTTTATATTTGGTTTCTTACCAATATTACTATTATTTTATTTTTTAAGTCCGAAAAAACTTAAAAACTATACACTATTACTATTTAGTTTATTATTTTACGCTTTCGGAGGATTAAAATATCTACTTATAATGATGCTTGTTGTTTTAATAGACTTTCTAGGAGCCATTCTAATAGATAAATATAAAACCAAAAGAAAACAAATACTTATAATAACAATAACAATCAATATACTAGTATTAATGTTTTATAAATACACCAACTTCTTTCTATCAAACATAAACAATCTATTCAATATAGACATAAAACTATTAAACATAATAATGCCCATAGGAATATCATTTTACACATTCCAAGCAATGAGTTATGTAATAGACGTCTATAAAAAAGAAGTAAAAGTTCAAAAAAACTACTTACTATTACTACTATACGTTAGTCTATTTCCACAACTAATCGCAGGACCAATCGTAAGATATCAAACCATTGAAAAAGAAATAACTAAAAGAACAACATCATTTGAAGACATATCATATGGTATAGAAAGATTTATTCTAGGATTTGCCAAAAAACTAATCATAGCCAATCAAATGGGTAAGTTAGCGGACATTATCTTCGCAGGAAACTATTCCTTTACAACATCATGGATCGGAGCAATAGCATATATGTTTCAAATATATTTTGACTTCTCAGCATACTCTGATATGGCAATTGGACTAGGTAGAATATTTGGTTTTCATTTCCTAGAAAACTTTAACTTTCCATACATGGCAAAATCAATCACAGACTTCTGGAGAAGATGGCACATATCACTATCAACTTGGTTTAGGGACTATGTATACATTCCACTCGGTGGAAATAGAAAAGGAATAAAAAGACAAATACTAAACATGAGCATAGTTTGGTTATTAACAGGATTCTGGCATGGAGCAGCATACAACTTCATTCTATGGGGACTTTACTATTTAATATTCCTATCACTAGAAAAATTCATTCTATCAAAATACTTAAAAAAGACACCAAACATCCTAAAACATATCTATGCATTATTCATTATCCTAATAGGTTGGGTTCTTTTCAGAGTAGAGAATCTAAATCAATTCTATAACATAATAAGCGCAATGTTTAGTTTTGATATAACAACCATATCACTTATGGAGTCACGTATATACATTGAAACATATTATATATATTTTATACTAGCAACTATATTCTCAACAAATATATACTACGTTATATGCGATAAGTTTAAAGACAAATTAATATTTAATATTATAAAATACATAGGTCTAATAATCTTATTCATTATATCAATTATGTTTTTAGCACAATCTACATACAATCCATTTATATACTTTAGATTCTAAAGGAGGCCCTATGAAAAAAATAAAAACAATATTTACTATTACATTCATTCTTATAATATATACATTTATGTTTATAACACTTACTAATAATAATGAAATAAGCACTATAGAAAAAAGAACACTTACAAAATTTCCACACTTTTCATTAAAAACACTAATAAATGGAACATACCTAGACACACTAACTACAGCATTCTCAGATCAAATTGCCTTTAGGGATAAATTAGTTAAAGGATACTATTTATTTCAATTTCAAAGATATAATGGGGATGTAGTAAAAGGAAAAAATAATGAATTATACTCTGCATATCAAAGAATAAATAACGAAGATACTTACTTAGAAAATGTAAGACAAAGTACATATAACATAAACAAAGTAGCAGAAAAAGTAACAAAAAACAATACTAAGTTTATATTTTTATCTATTCCTAGAAAAGATGCAATAGAAAAAGATAATCTACCAAACAGTTACATCAGTAGTGATACTATTTATAATAAAAGTATAGATATAGTAAAACAAAACCTAAACAACAACGTTATCTTAATAGATGCTTATGAACTATTTAAAGATAAAAATATTAGATACTATTACACAAATGATCATCATATAACACCACGTGCAGCAAATATTTTATACAATAAAATAAAACAAGTAACAAATGATAATAGACTAAAACAAAACAATTTAGAAGATCTATACACTATAGAAAAAACAATTATAAATGGTTCATTTAATAATCAATTAGGACAAAGCGTTAAACCTTCTTTAGAAGAACTTTATCTAGTACCTAAATTCAATATTAACTATACTAGATATGAAGACTTAAAAGTATCCAATAAAAAAGTATATGGAAAAGGAAATAACTATGAAGATTCTTATATGGAAGGAGACAATGCCTTTACTATTATCGATACCAATAGAAAAGATTTACCTAATATTTTATATGTAGGATCATCATTTACCAACATTCTAGAAACACTAAGTGTACATGACTTTAATAAAATGATTTCAATTGACTATAGACACAATACTAGTAAAAAAAGTATAAACTATTATGTTAAAACTTATAATATAGACTATGTAGTATTCATTCCATCACAATCAAATGATGCATTCTCATACAATATGATAAAAAAACATCTAGGCATGTAAAAAAGACCAATTGGTCTTTTATTTTGTCTTATTACTATAAATATTTCTAAGTGTCTTAGTAAGTTTTACTCGTTCAATACGTTTATCTAACTCACTTTCTTCCACAAATTTAATAGCCTTAAGAAATTTAATCTTTCTATTATATTCATCATCCTTAAAATTCATTATAATTTTATTAATTTCACTAGTATCAAATTCCCAGTCAGATATAAGCATAGTTCTATAAAAATCATCCAAGTTAAAAGGATACTTTTCTGGATTGAAATAATATTGTTGTTTTCTAACATTATATAAAACCTCAAGTAAAACATCAGCACTAATTAAAATATCAAAATAATTCGTTAATTCATATATTTTTTCACTAATTTCATCTTTGTCAGGATTAAACATATCCATTGTTAAAGGATGAGACCATAATTTGCTAATAAGATTATTACCAGTAACCAAGTAAGACATAGAGTTAATAGAGTTTACAAGATAATTTGGTAATCCTTTAAAGCCAACTTCATCTACTAAATCATCAAATTCCCAAGCAATATCTGAAGAAAAATACGGAAAACTTTTATCAATAAGTTTACCCTTGTCCTCTTTATCCATTTTTGTTTTAGTTAAAGCAAAATATTTATACGATGATAAAAACTTATTATCATCTTTATTTCTTTTACTATCCCAAGTAGGATCAAAAAAGTAAACACCGTCAACATCATACTTTTCATCTTTAACATGTATAGCAACCCTTGCATGACCACCATCATGCTCAAGACTATCAAGTCTAATTTTGTGACAATCAATACCTAACTTATTAAGTAAAGTTTGAAATATTACAGAATATCCAACACATACAATTTTATCACCAAGTAGGGCAGAAGATAAATTTCTAGAGTTCAGCTTATCTTCATCCTCATCAACTTCTAAGTAAACCTTATCTCTTACCATATCATAAACATACATTATCTTTTCTAAAGGAGAAAAATCAAATCTTTCTATTTCAGCAATTTTTTTATTTATAGAATCAGTAGTTTTTTTATATTCATCAAACGTAATTAAAGAATAGTTACCCTCAATCTTAAAATATATATTTGAAGTATTTTCTCCAAAAGAACTTTCAATTTTCTCAATTAAATTACTATTTAATAAATCATAATCACTAAAAATAATTCTCTTAGTAAGCAAAATAGGATTATCTCTAACAAACTTTGCAACAATTTTTGGCTCATAGAAAAACTCAATATCAGAAACATTTCTAAGATAATTTAATCTATCATTCTTAATCTTTTCTAAAACTTCTAAACGTTCATTATCTTCACACAACGAAATACAATAATCAATATTTTGCTCAAAGTCATATGAATCAGAAATAATTTCCTCAAAGCTTCTATCTAATGATGAACTAATATCTATCTCATAATCATAATTAGAAGAACAAGCCATAATATATGTTAATAATATATTATCTTCTTCCAAAGGTTTTATAGATAATTTACCATTCATAAAAAATACCCCCAAAATAATATAAAGTATACTAACTTTTAATTGCACAAATTATACCACAAAACGAACAAAAAGTCAAATTTTTGTAATAAAAAAGCTTTACAAAAATGTAAAACTTTTTATCTTATCCTTCAGTATTTTCTTCAGGTTCACTAGGCTCAGTAGGAGTAACAGGAGTACTTGGTGTATCCGGTTCACTAGGAGTATCAGGCTTAGTAGGTTCACTAGGTTCAGTAGGTTCAGTAGGAGTAGGAGTATCAACCTTTAATCTATTAACAGTTATTACAATCTTACCAGATATTAAATCTATTCTTTTATTTTGTGGATAACTTTGATCAGTTACAATACCATCAGTACCAGAAGTAATTATATTTTCTTTTATTTCATAACTAACACCATTACTACGTAACCAATTAACAGCATAACTCTCACTCTTACCAACAAAATTAGGAAGTAGAGTATAAGTACTAGTAGCACTCAAATTATCAGTACCTATTGTTTCCATTTCATATTCTTCTTCAATATTAAAGTTCATTCTCTTAACATCTAAATTAGGTTTAGCAGATAAATTATCTTTCATAGCTTTAACTATTTGATTAAGACTACTCTTATTAGGAATATAATTATATAAAACTAAACCACTTCTTTCATCATATATCATTTGACTAGAACCAGATAAATAAAGTTGTCTTATATTAATTAAATTAGATGATTCACTACTAGTAAGAACCAAATTCTTAGCAATATCATAGAAAGATAATATTTGATTAGTAGTAAAGTTTGTATCTATATTTTGACTAACCATATCAAGTATCTTTAACATTTGACCAGCACTTTTAATACTTTTAACTTTATTAAGCATACCTTGAATTACTAATTGTTGATTAACACCACGTTGAAGATCTCCAGTAAGTAAAGTCTTTCTATGCCTTGCAAGAGCAAGAGCTTGTTCACCATTAAGAGTTTGTTTTCCTTCTTTTAAACATATTAACTTACCCTTAGAAGTAGCACGTTTAGAATTAGATTCACAAAAATCTAGTGGAACATTTACTTCAATACCATCCATAGCATCAACTAACTTAACGACACCTTGGAAATTAACTTTAACATAGTAATCTATATCTACATCAGTAAAGTTTTCAATAGTTTTAATCATACAACTAGCACCATTCCATGCTGCATGAGTAATCTTATTTTCTTTTTGATTAGCAAAACATGCAATCGGAACATAAGTATCTCTTGGAATACTAAGTATAGTAGCATTAAGTGTTTTAGGATTAAATGTAAGTAACATCAATGCATCACCATTACCACTTGCATTCTTCTTTAAAGTCGGAGCAGTAGAATCAATTCCCATAACTAATACTGTAAATGGTTTATCTATCTTATCAGAAGAACTAATATTAGTATCTTCCCCAGTTAACTTAGCAATTTCATCTTTTGTATAAGTCTTTTCCTTCTTATAAATTACTTTAGTTTCACTAGAAATATTTTTATACTCATTTATTTCATCAAACATTGATACATAATCCTCAGATACAATCATTATATCAATATCTTTACTATAAAGTCCTTTTACTAAAGCAGTAAAATCTTCATAATCCACCAAAGTATTATTCTTTTCTAAACTATTTTCTTTAATAATTTCTTTACCAATTACATACCCCTCAATAGAAGTATCATCTTCTACTATACCAATCTTTGCATTTTTAATAGAATTAATATCTTTAATCTTACTATCCTTTAAAGTAACAAAAGCAGTAGTATAAGTTATTTCATTCTTATTCATGCTATTAAGAGTACTATAAGTCTTTAGTATATAATAACTACCAATAGCTTGAGCAAATATAAAGATACTAGCAATCACTACAAATATAAAGAATCTACTCTGTTTTTCCTTTTTAAGTAACTTAGTAGTAAAAATAATACTTATAATATTAATTATTGCTACTAATATCATAAATACATATCTTATTTCAGTTTCTATTCCTTTAATTATATATAAAGAATAGAGTAGAGTAAACATAGCAAGAATCTGAACTACTATAAATAAAATACTAATTACTTTTATTGCCTTCTTAGATTTAGACTTTGTCTCATTATTATCTTTAATCTTAACT
>ERZ779888.3764-NODE-3764-length-10840-cov-5.544274_pt1 | contig 10840 bp, 12 predicted proteins | sample MGYA00511245_ERZ779888 | MGnify/ENA primary metagenome ERZ779888 (study PRJEB29588, sample SAMEA2155255) | human gut metagenome | biome: human gut; feature: human-associated habitat; material: faeces | place: Denmark | collected 2008/2010 ... | reverse complement strand
TAATAATATAATCATATTTTTTATTAATATTTGAATAAACATCACTAATAAATATATTAGTATTAACTCCATTTAATTTCATATTATATTTAGATAAATTAATACCCCTCTCATTAACATCAACCATATCTACCAAAACACGATTATTCTTACTTTTAATAGTTATTCCAATTACTCCAATTCCACACCCTAAATCTAAAACATCACCATTCATACCATCAATATCAATATTATTAAGAAGTAACTTAGTTCCATAATCAACCTTATCCTTAGAAAAAACACCACTATTGGATAAAAAAGACAAATTAACACCTTGTATTTCACTATGAATAATTTTCTCTTTATCTTTTAAACTATCATCATTTATAAAATAATGACTCATAATTATCAGCCCTTTCAATAGTTTTTATCATTTTCTTACTTTTTTGCTATCGCATTTTAATTCACTGAAACAAAACAATATATAAAATATAACTCATACAAACACATAAATCATAACAAACAAGATATTATTTGTCAAGTATTTCCAAACATTTGTTTAAATAAATATATCAAAAAAAATCCACATCTTTGTGGATTTCTCAAACTACTTTAATTCAACAGTAGCGCCAGCTTCTTCAAATTGAGCTTTAATTTTTTCAGCTTCTTCTTTATCAATGTTTTCTTTAACATTACCACCATTATCGGCGATATCTTTAGCTTCTTTTAAACCTAAACCAGTTAAATCTCTAACGATTTTAATAACAGCAATCTTATTAGCTCCAGCAGCAGTTAATACTACATTTACTTTTGATGGACCTTCTTCAGCTTGTGCTTGAGCAGGTGCTGCGGCAACAGCTACTGCAGATGGATCTACACCAAATTCCTCCTTCATTGCTTCTACTAATTCGTTAACTTCAAGAATAGTCATTTCTTTTAAACCATTGATAAATTCTTCTTTACTAAATTTAGCCATTTTTAAATTCCTCCTTAATTTATTTTTTATTATTTTTCTTACTTTTCTTCTAATTTCTTAGAATATAAATCTAGGCATATAGATAAATCTTTAACTTTACCCATAAGTCCACATGCAAGCATAGTAAGTAATGTTTGCCTATCAGGTATAGTAGCTAACTTACCTAACTCAGTTGTATCAGTTATCTTACCATCAATTAATCCAACTTTTAATTCTAAAGCCTCATGATTCTTAGCAAAATCACTTAATACCTTCACTGGGGCTAAAGCATCAGTTGAAAATGATATAGCACTAGGACCTTCAAAATGTGCATGAAGATCAATATTTAAATCATTTAAGGCTCTTTTAGTTAAAGTATTTTTATATACTTTAAATGATGAACCTGATTCTCTTAGTTTTCTTCTTAGCTCAGTAACTTCACTAACAGTCAAACCACGATAATCAAAGACAACAACTGAAGCAGCATTATTAATTCTATCTTTGATCTCATTAATAACATTTTGCTTTTGCTCTAAAATCTTTACATTTGCCATAGTATCCTCCTTATATATTTAAAATAAGCTTTCCCATACCAAGGAAAGCTTATAATTAAAACATAATTAATAAGTTCCTCGGTAGGATTTATCTTTATACCTACTGTCTATGGTACTCGCTTTTTAATGTATTATATAACACATTTCTTATTTTGTAAACATTTTTTAATTAAATGAATTTACATCAATTTTTATTCCAGGACCCATGGTACTAGAAATAGAAATATTTTTAACATAATTACCTTTTACTGTTTGAGGTTTAGCTTTTAAGATTACTTCTATAAAAGATCTTAAGTTTTCTGCTAATTTTGCATCATCAAAACTTGCTTTACCAAATATTGCATGTACATTACCAAATGTATCAGTACGATATTCAACTTTACCTTTTTTAGTTTCTTCTACTGCTTTTTTAACATCAGTAGTAACTGTTCCAGTCTTAGGATTAGGCATTAAACCTTTCGGTCCTAAAACCTTACCAATTTTACCTAATGCAGGCATCATATCAGGAGTAGCAATAATAACATCAAAATCAAACCAATTTTCTTTAGCGATTTTATCTATCATATCAGTATCTCCTACATATTCAGCTCCAGCACTTACTGCTTCTTTAGCTTTATCACCCTTAGCAAGAACTAATATTTTCTTACTCTTACCAGTTCCATTAGGTAAAACAACAGCACCTCTTAATTGTTGATCAGCTTTTTTTACATCTAAGTTAAGATTCATTGCTACTTCTAAAGTAGAATCAAACTTACTATTAGAAGTTTCTTTAACTAATTTAATAGCTTCCTCTAGTGAATATAACTTATTCTTCTCAACTTTTTTAAGGTTTTCAATATGTCTTTTACTTTTTTTCATTTTAATCCTCCTTATGTGGTTATTAGCGGATATTTTCCTTCCACATAGGTATTACCTATATGTGAATACTATTTAATTTCGATACCCATATTTTTAGCGGTACCTTCAATAGACTTCATTGCACTTTCTACATCATAAGCATTTAAATCTGCTAACTTAGTTTCAGCAATTTCTCTTAATTTATCTTGAGTAATACTACCTACTTTTTCTTTACTACCCTTAGTAGAGCCTTTTTTAATTCCAGCAGCTTTCTTAAGCATAAAAGCAGCAGGTGGAGTCTTAATTACAAAATCGAAACTTCTATCATCAAAAATAGTAATTTCTACTGGTAAAATATCTCCCATCTTATCTCTAGTAGCATCATTATACTTGGTACAAAACTCTTGTAAATTAATACCCGCAGGTCCTAATACTGTTCCAACTGGTGGAGCAGGTGTTGCTTTTCCTGCTGGGATTTGCAATTTAATCTTTTTAACGACTTGTTTTGCCACGAAAAACACCTCCTATAATAATTTTTCGCATGTGGTTCAATTAGCTTCCGCCTCCCACTAAAAGTCCCATATATCTGTATATAATATACAGCTGCGTTTAAAATAATAACATATTTTTTTAATTTTAGCAATAACTTTTCAAATTTTTATAAATTTTCTATTTGAGCAAGTTCTACCTCTACTGAAGTTTCTTGACCAAATAAATCAATTAATACAGTAAGTTTTTGTTCCTTTAAATCTACACTAGCAATTTTACCTATCATATCTTTAAATGGTCCACTTACTATCTTAACCTTATTACCTTCTTTTAATTCCTTAGTTATATCAATTCTACTCATACCCATATTACCGAGTATCTTATCAACTTCTTGTGGTAATAATGGTATTGGTTTAGCACCCTTACCAGACGATCCAATGAAACCAGTTACACCTTGAGTATTTCTAACGATAAACCAGTCATCATCATTCATAATCATCTCAATAAGTACATAACCAGGAAACATTTTCTTTACTTTTTCTTTTTTTACGCCATCTTTATATTCAATTTCTTTTTGTTCAGGAACGATAACTCTAAATATACGATCCTGTAACCCCATTGTTTCAATACGCATCTCAAGTTTTTCTTTTACCTTGTATTCATGACCTGAAACAGTATTAACAACAAACCATTCTTTTTTCTTATTTTCTTTTTCTAATTCCATTATAAAGTCCTAAGCCATGCCGTAATATAATCAATCGCGTAAAAATATAAACTAAAGAAAACTACAAAACTAATAGTAGCAATAGAAAATTTAACTAAATTCTTTTTACTTAGCCATCTAACACGACTAATCTCCTTTTTAACACCGCTAAAATATCTAGCTATTTTTTTCATACTTTCCTCCAAAATAAAAACACTATCTCGTGTCTAAATACAATATATATTATATTAAACATTTTGTCAAGTAGTATTTTTATTTTTTTGCTATTATCATAATTTATAGCAATTATTTATCAACTAAAAAATTAATTATTATAATCTTCTAAAAAATAATCAACCATTTTTTTATAATTGTCTTGACTATTTAAACAAGTATCTATTAAATAACCTTTTTCATTATTTACTTGATATTCCTTAATACCTCTTATATAAAAATCCTTATTTCTATCTTCAATAAAGAAAGGCATTATATCATTAACCAAACATTCTCTAAACATAATCATTCTACCAACACGCCCATTTCCATCTTGAAAAGGATGAATTTTTTCAAATCTAACATGAAATTCAATAATATCTTCAATACTTTTTTTATCAATTTTATCATACCAATTTAATAATTCTTTCATATCCCTAGATACATCACGTGGCAAAGATGTTGTAATATTACCTACAAAATTATTTTTCTTTTTATATTCTCCAACATTAAACCACTCTTTTTCACTATCAGTTAAAGTACCATCTTTTAAAATAAAATGAAATTTTTTTATCATATCTTCAGTTAATTTATCATCAATAGTATCTAACATATATTTAAATAAAGTAAAATGATTCTTAGTTTCAGTAACATCTCTTAAAACAACGACTTTATCACTACTTGCTAAAATTGTTCCAGTATCATAGATACTAGCAGTTTCATCAGACGTAATTGTAGATCCTTCTATATGATTAGTATTATAAGCAAAATCAATCTGTGTTTTATGATAAAGATTACCCGATAAACCAATATTTTTTTGTTCAATTAATGCTTTTTTTATTTTACTTATTTCCATTTTTTACCCCCTTAATTTGGATAAAATAATCCATAAAGAAATCATATATCAAAATTAAATTCTTGCCCTTGTGGGCACTTTACCATGCCCTCTCCGCAAGAAAGAGTGCGAAGAGGGCAATCCCCAAACCAAGTTTTGCGTAACTTTTTAAGTTGCATTTTTGGCCTTATTTAGCAGCATCTGTGTAACTGGTCGCTTACGCTCCCGTAATGGAAAGCACAACACGAAACCCGTCGCAGATGTAGCCTCCACCCACGCCGTAGTAGAAGCTGAACACACCCGCACTACCAAAATAACCGCTGTTGCCCCCGCGTAGGAACCAAGGTTTAGAAGAACTAACAAAGTTCACGGTGTCACTATACCAACTAGCTGTCTCGCCTGTTGCATCTCCTAAATGACTTGCTGATACGCTTGTTCCTGAGTATATATCTATATGTTCTGCTGGTACTCCACTTACGGTTAATCCTGAATCACCTGCTGTTTTATTATAATTTCCCATGACATACTCATGTGCTCCTCCACTCATATCATATACTCCTGTGATATTACCGCTTGTTGATTGTCCTATATTTGTTTTATAACTAGTGCCAGTACCTCCACCAGTAAGATAAGAACTATTATTATTTATAGTAATATCTGTTATTCCTAATCCATAATTACTCTGCTTTAAATATGCTACTGCTCCCCATTCGATATTTTTCATCATATGGGAATCACTTTGATTTATTCCATTACTTGTTATATAATCTGTTGATCTAAATAATTTCCCTGTATTATACATATTGGCTACTGTTATATTTCCTAAAGGTGACACTCCTGGTTTTACTCTAGGAGCTGTAGCACTACCAGATACTTCAAATTTTGCTACCCATATTCCTTTTAATTCTGTTTTATTACCGCTTGCATTTATCATGGTAAATGCTGGATGCGTATACCAATTTCCATTTGCTTTATTTTGACATGTTTCTTCTCCTGTATCACTAACTTGACATGTTGTTTCATCATTTTGTCTTGAAGTTCCATAAACAAATTCTACATCTATTACTTGAGGTGATGTATTTTCAGTAAAATCTGCATTAAATAATTTATATCTATATCTTGGTATCCATACAAAGTATGCAAGTATATCATCTTCAGGTATTACAGTATTATTATTAGCATTCATATATGTATCTCTTTTATCACTTGTTACCATCACAGCATTAGCCCACATCTTATTCTTATAATTATACCAATTATTATCTGTATTATTAGTATCGGCTTTAACCCAATTAGTGCCATCATATGCTATAGGTATCATACCTTCTGCTAAAACTGGAGCATTAGGTTCAACATATTCAGTATAAATAGCATTTCCATTTGTTGTTAACTTACCATGATAGTGTTTTCCTATTTCTGTATTTGGAGTTCCTTCTTTCAACCATGCTCTAAGTTCATAAGTAACATCTTGTCCTACTTTCAATTCAATGTCACTTTTAATAACATTATCAGATAAACTACTAAGTGTAACTGGTTCTTCATCATTAAATTTAACCATAATATAATCTGCATTAAGTTGATTATCACTACAACCATGTGTTGATGTATAATCAGCATCGATTACTAATTTCAAATCAAATTTATAATCTAAATTACCCTGATTAATTATTTTAAATTTATATGGAGTTGAATTAACCCCATCACTATCACTCATAGGTACAGCACCTTCAACACTAATAACTCCGCCTAATCCTTCACTAGTATCATCAAATAATATTTGTAAAAGACCTGTTCTATAGTTATTAGCATATTCTGCTTTATCTAATCTTTGAAACATTGCATATGTTCCACCTAATAAAGATATAACAATTAAAGATATGCTAACAGTTATAAATAATTTTTTATGCTTACTTAAATAACTCTTTATTTTCATATTTATACCCTTTCCTTATCCTATAAATAACTTATTCTATTCAATTTTATCACAATAATTTTTTATTGTCTATATATTTTTCTAAAAATAAATGATATAATTAATATGTATTGGAGGTAATTATTCATGAAAGTAATATTTATAAAAGATTTAAAAGGACAAGGTAAGAAAAAAGATATAAAAGAAGTAAGTGATGGTTATGCCATGAACTATTTAATTAAAAATGGTTATGCTGTGAAATATACTAAAACGAGTAATGATATATTAAAAAATGAAATTAAAAACGAAAAAGAGTTATTTGAGGAAAATACTAAAAATGCTAAGAAAATAAAAGAAAAACTAGAAAAAGAAACAATAACATTTGTAGTTAAATCAGGTACCAACAATAAAATATTTGGTTCTATTTCAACAAAACAAATATATGAAGAATTAAATAAATTAGGTTATAGCAGTATTGATAAAAGAAAAATATTTATAGATCACCCAATTACTTCATTAGGTACACATATTGTTAAAATAGAATTATTTAAAGATATTTTAGCAAATGTTAAAGTCAAAGTAATTAGTAAGTAGGTGGCATATGAAAGAAAAAACATTACCAAATAATATAGAAGCTGAGAAATCTTTACTAGGCTCAATGTTTTGGTCGTTAAATGCTTTAGAAAAAGGATGCGAAGAATTAGATAAAGATGTCTTTTACTTAGATAGTAATAGTAAAATATTTGAAGTAATTAAATATTTATATGACAATAAAAAACCAGTAGATATCTCCAGTGTAACTACTGAATTAATTAACAGAAACTATTTAACTTCCATAGGCGGAGCACCTTATTTAAATGAAATAATTGATTCTGTAGCCACGGGAGCTAATATTGATTACTATATTAGTGTTGTCTTAGAAAGATATACCCTAAGAAATTTAATTGAAGTAACTACAGATATTATTAGTAAATCTTATACTGATAACATTAATGTTTATGAATTATTAGATACTGCTGAAAAAAAGATTTTAAATGTATCTAAAAACAGAAGAACAACAGAATTTAGAAGTATTCAAGATGTTTTATCAAAAGCCCAAGAAGACTTAGAAACTTTAGCCAAAAATAAAGGTAACATCACTGGTATTACATCAGGTCTATGGGATTTAGATAATCTCACATCTGGTTTTCAGCCTAACCAATTAATAATCATTGCCGCACGACCTGCCGTTGGTAAAAGTGCTCTTGCTTTAAACATGGCCATAAACGCAGCCAAAAGTACCAAAAAGAATATTGCCATATTTTCATTAGAAATGCCCGCAGAACAACTAGTATCAAGAATGATCAGTTCCGTAGGCCAAATAAATGGTAAAAAATTAATGTCAGGTAAACTAGAAAATGAAGACTGGCGCCGAGTTACCGAAGCCATCAGCCAACTATCAGATACAAATATTTATTTTGATGATTCAGGGGGCATTACATCAGGAGAAATAAAAGCTAAATGTAGAAGATTATCTACAATTGGTGAAGGCTTAGGATTAGTAATTATCGATTACTTACAATTGATAAGTGGTTCTAGCCGTATCCCAAGTGCCAACAGACAACAAGAAGTATCAGAAATATCAAGAAATTTAAAACTCATGGCCATGGAACTAGGAGTACCTGTCATAGCCCTATCGCAATTATCAAGAAATGTTGAAAAAAGAGAAGATAAAAAACCTGTTTTAAGTGATTTAAGAGAATCAGGTTCTATCGAACAAGATGCCGACATTGTCGCAGCCATTCATAACCCTAATGCTGATAAAGAAACACTAAACACAGAAACGCCCATCCCAGTACAATTAATTGTCTTAAAACATAGAAATGGTCCTACTAAAGATATTAACTTATTATTTAAGAAAAATACCTCAACATTCTTATCATTCAAGAAAGAAGATGAAAACGATGCAAAATAAATGGTCTATATCCCTTATTTGTACAACTATAATTATATCCATATTTATATTTGTTTTAGGATTAAATAACCAATCTAATAAAACTCCAAAAGAAGCATATCAAGTTTATTTAGATGGTAAATTACTAGGAATTATCAAAGACGAAAAAGATTTTCAAACATATTTAAACAATGAACAAGAAAGCATTAAAGATAAATACAAAGTAAATAAAGTATATGCTCCAAAAGGAGTTGAAATAAAAAAAGTAACAACCTACCAAAATAAATTCAACACTGAATCACAAATATACGAAAAATTAAAAAATGATAAACCATTTACAGTCAAAGGCTGTGTTATTACAATAAAATATAATAATGATAACCTAAGTGATGGAGAAGAAGCAAAAAAACCTATTAAAATCAATGTCTTAGATAAAAAAGTATTTGATGATGCCATAGCAAAAACTATAAAAGCATTTGTCAATGCTGAAACATATGATAAATATATGAAAAATACCCAAGAAGAAATTAAAGATACTGGTTCCATTATTGAAAACATTAACATTGATGATGATATTACCTATAAAGAAGATCTAATATCCACAACCGATGAAATATTTACCGATGTTGATACATTAGCCAAATACTTATTATATGGTACCTTAGAAGAACAAACAACATACATTGTTCAAGAAGGAGATACAATCGAAGATGTTGCCATGAACAACAAACTAAATGTTCAAGAATTTTTAATTGCCAATCCCAACTTTACAAGTGCCAACAATTTACTATATGCAACTCAAGAAGTAGTCGTAGGTTTAATTAACCCAATTATAGATGTATCTGTTATCGAACACAAAGTTGAAAAACAAGAAAAAGACTATATTACAGAAATTCAAGTTGACGAAAATAGACCTTTAGGCGAAGAAGAAGAAATAAGAAAAGGCGAAAATGGTTTATATCAAGTTACTTACAAAAACGAATATATAAATGGACAACTAAGTCAAAGTTTAATTGCCAATTCAACCGAATTAAAACCTGCTGTCAATAGAATCGTTGTAAGAGGAAGTAAATATATTCCAAATAAAGCTGAACCTTCCTACTGGGCATGGCCTACCAATACCCCATATTCTATTACTACAAACTATACCTACAGATGGGGAACATTCCATGGAGCCATCGACATCTCAGGAACAGGTCATGGTTCTCCGATATATGCCGCTAATAATGGAACAGTCGAAGCCATTGGTACAGGATGCCCATCCCTACCATACAACATTAATTGTAACGGAGGACGTGGAAATTTTGTTATTATAAATCATAATTACAAAAATTATTATACAATATATCAACACATGAAAGATGTCTATGTAAAAGAAGGACAAACTGTAACAAGACAACAAAAGATAGGAACCATGGGTAACTCTGGTTTTGTTGTTCCAAAACCAAGTGCCTCAAACCCTACCGCAGGAACACACTTACACTACGCCCTATACATAGGTAGTCCAAACAAAGGTGGAAGACATATAAATCCATATACACTTTATAGAAAAAAATGAAAATAGTAAATTTTTCCAGTGGTAGTAAAGGAAATACCACATACATTGAAACCAAAAACGCCAAAATACTTATCGATATGGGGAATAACTGTAAATATGTTGTTAATTGCTTAGAACAAATAAATATAAATCCAAAAGACATTGATGGCATAATTATTACCCATATACACAAAGATCACGTTGCAGGTTTAAATGTATTTTTAAAAAAATATAACACTAAAGTATATCTTTCATTACCAATGTTAGATGGACTACCATTTATCAAAAATTACGAATTAATAGATAAAGATGATTTTCAAATAAAAGACATAGACATTAACATCTTAAAAACATCACATGATACTGAAGATTCAAATGGATATATTATAAACAATAAAAACAAAAGCATTGTTAACATAACTGACACAGGATACATCAACAACAAATATGACAACATCTTAAAAAATAGAGATGTCTACTTATTAGAAAGTAATCATGATATAGAAATGCTACAAAACAGTAGTTACCCCTTTGAACTAAGAAAAAGAATTCTAAGTGACAAAGGCCACTTATCCAACGAAGATTCAGCCAAATACCTAACAAAATATATTGGTAACAACACTAAATATATTTTATTAGCCCATCTCAGTGAAGAAAATAACACCAAAGAATTAGCATATAATACTCTAAAAAATAAATTAGAAAAAAACAACATTAAATTTAATAACATCATAGTCTTAGAACAAAATTGTATTAGTAAGGAAATAATAATATGATAAAAATAATCACGGTTGGTAAAATAAAAGAAAACTATCTAAAAGAAGCCATCAATGATTACCAAAAAAGAATAAACAAATATCACAAACTAGAAATAATCGAAATTGAAGACGATA
>ERZ779888.3760-NODE-3760-length-10847-cov-3.981375_pt1 | contig 10847 bp, 10 predicted proteins | sample MGYA00511245_ERZ779888 | MGnify/ENA primary metagenome ERZ779888 (study PRJEB29588, sample SAMEA2155255) | human gut metagenome | biome: human gut; feature: human-associated habitat; material: faeces | place: Denmark | collected 2008/2010 ... | reverse complement strand
AAGTATGCGAAATCAATATTCCCTTTTCTTTATCCCAAATCAATGTATTCTTGTCAACCAATGCAAACAAATAGTCCAATGAGGCCTCTAATGCCAAAATTCCCGTACCGATTTCATTCTGCTTCATAATTTTCATCAATTCAAAGAAATCAGTATCTTTATGCTCTTCCAAAAAAGCTCCACTTGGAATTAGATTAGGTATATCTATGTAATAAGCAGGCTGGACTTTACCATCCTCATACTTATATATTTTATTAGAAAAAACAGAAATAAAAAAATACTGATTATCAAATGAAATCATTGGAAAATACAAAAAAGGATAAAAAGTTTTTTTACTTGTCAACTTTTTCGCATCCATTATTTTATCCGAAACCAACATAGATTCTTTTTTCTTAAATCTACGATATTCACTGTCTCCATGAAAAACATCATTAGGTAATGGATAGTATGCTAGAAATTCATCCTCTCCACACATCATAACCGACTCTATATTCATATCATTTTCATCAAAGTGAAGAGTAGAAACATAATTTCCATCATAATCATATTGCAATATTTGCTTCTTTGCATTAAAAATGAGACAAACAAGCTTATTTTTTCGATCCAAATAAAAATTATCAATATAAAAATATTCTCCAGGGCCATTTCCTCTACGACCTATTTCATTTTTAAAACGTCCTTCTTTGTCAAAAACAAAAATCCCCTTTATATCCTTCACAAAAAAAACATCATCATCTTTCTTAACACATTGAATATCTCCTAATAAGCAGTTATTCGAAGTTTCCAAAGGAATATAACTTATACTATCTACAATGTCGTAAATGTCTATTTGAATAGGATTATGTTTATTCACAATATCAATAGGCACTGAATCTAAAAATGTTTGCTGCTGATGACATGATGAAGCCAAAAGCAAAGTAGTCATCAACAATATAATTCCATACCTTTTAGGATTTATATTTCTATAGTACTTTACAATTCTCATATTATAACATAAAGCTTTACATCACCAATCTTCTCATAAGGACAGCAATTTCCTGGGGACTCTCTTCTACAATGTCCAACACCATAAAGTACATTTATTGCACAATTCGCATAAATAGTAGCAACTTTAAATTTCTTTCCCATGATAGAAATTTCCAAATTAGCATCGACTTTAAATGTACCCGAATGTTGATCATAATCAAGATAATGATTATAAACATCATAAGCATTAGGGCATTTCTTTGATTCATCATTATTAGCTAATGCTTCTGCATTGACTAATAGCAAGTCTGACATTACAATTGAATCTTTCACATGAGAGAAATACATATTATGTGAGCCAACAGATACTATAATCAGTGCTATTATTAGCATTATTTTTTTCTTCATACTATTTTTGTTATGTTTAAAACCGATAAATTATTACATTGAAAAGACTATAAACCTAAGCTACAGAATGCTAGTCCACAACACACCTCCTTCCTTATTAATTATAAGATTAACAACTATTACATAATATGCATAACATATCTATCAATGACAAATTCATCTAACTTTTATGATGAGAATAATAAAATTGGACTATCCATATTTACATCCATAGCAATAATTATTTTATCTAACTTATCTATAAATACACTATAAACCACATGATCCAACCCATATTTCCTTAACGGCTCCCCCTCCAAGCTAAACACATACACATACCTCCCTCCATCCGTCATATCACCTTTCTGTGCCGCTTCTGCAATCTCCTTGAATGTACGTCCCTGAAACACCGCATAGATAGCACTATCCGTCACCTGCACATCACAAAACCCCATAAATCCCGTAGGAATACCATAGCCTTCCGCAACTTTGAACTTCGGCTCGCCATGCGGACCAATACGAACCACATGTGTACTATCTTTCAAGTTATAGATTTCAAGAACTTCTCCCAATTGAGTAACAGCCGCCAAAACTCCATTCCGAGGATTATAATCAATGAAACTACGCCATGCCTGTGCCAAAGCAGGACGAGCCTGCCTCAAAACCTCTTCATTAACAGAAGGAATCTCTCCCATCTTGCGCAGTAGCTTACCCTTTCGGTTTATCCAACAAAAACGACTTTCTCCTGAATAATCAGGAACGATAAAAGTAGAATCATCATATACCACAAAGTCTAATGCCCGGAGAATTTCTTTATCCAGACTCACCACTTCCTCACGAAGGAGTGAGTCGCCGGATAAAGACAAACTATACCTGGTTAATTGCGATTTATTTGCATCTAACATCCACAATGAATTTCCATCCCAACGGAGATTCTCGGCAGAAAGCATATCTTCCGGTGAATCTCCGCGCCTGCCCAAAGAAGCTATATATGAGAAATCAGGATAATGAAAAAGCTGAATGAAGTGCTCCGAAGCATGCAAATCCAGTATAGCTACGGTATCACCCTGTACCCGAATCCGATAAGGGAAACGAAATATGGCAGTATCTAATGGTACAGTTTGTCCCGATAACTGTTCCGTAACCGGAAAGTCATTATAAGGAATTCCTTTCTCAGGCGCAGAGGCACATGCCGAGACAAGAAGCACTATTAGCAATATGTCAGTACAAGTCTTCAAGGCTATAACCGGTTGCTACAATTTTAACTTTCTCATGATTTATCGGACAATCAACTGTCCCAAAACCTACACAATGCATAGGAACATGACTTTCCCCTCCCGCCAATGCTTCTATATTTTCCATTAGCAAAGCACTTTCAGTCTTTTCATCATGAAAAGAGCCGTAGCAGACAATCGTCATAACCAGAAGTGACATACCTGCAAGCAAAACTTTCTTTTTCATATTTTTCATTTAAATGATAATCTCTATTCTAATTTTATTTCTTGTCCTCAATTTATATCAATATAACTCAATTCTCTTCTTACCTTATTTCTAATTTGCATCACTTGCATTGAGTTTACCTTAACAGGTTTATCCATAATCGATCTACCCACTGATAACATTCCATTGGCGTTTCCTGCTTCCTTATAAAGTTCATACAAATAATAAAGAGGAACAAATCTGCACGGACACATTAAAGAAGCCTTTCGGTAATGAATCTCAGCCATATCATAATCTTTCATTTTACTATATATATTTCCTAATAATAGCTCCAAATCATAATCTGCCCAGTACCTATTGCAAAACGAGGCTAACTTTAAACTTTCATTCAAACGATTTAATTCGAAAAGCGCAACTGAATAGTTGTATAAAAAATAGGGGTTATTGCCCATGACTGGCATTAACTTATAGTATATTGCCAAATTCTCATTAGCCGTACTATAAGCTATTTTTCCCCATTGATATTCCGCATTGATACGCTGGTATAACTTAATTCCTCCCCAAGAGCAAGCTGCAATTGCAAACACATACAATATATTCTTATAATTTTTCTGAATATTTAAAACAATATTTCCTCTCATTAGCACAAAAACGTCTAAGCATATAATTATCCACACAAAAGGATACGTAAATGGATAAGAAAACATAGAAAAAATGCCTATAGACAATAAAGAATACAATGCAATTCGCTTCTCATACTTTGGATCTTTACAATAACAAAAAATAAGGAGTAAAATTCCCAAAATCAAGATTATCATTCCTAAGTAGCCAAATTTTATCATTATATTCAGATACTCATTAAAAGGAGACGATACATTATCAGCAAGCTTCATATAGCCACTATTTGGCTTTTCCATGAGAAAGTTCGCCTGATAATCCATATAATGAGCCTTAAAGCCATTTATTCCATATCCACAAAAAGGCAAATCTTTCACCATTTCTAACGAGCATCGCCAAATTAGTAAACGCCCATCCGCTGAATCTTTCTTGAGAAAATACCCTCCACCCAAAAGAGCAAGGATAAGACATACAGAAATAAGAATTTTACTTTTCAACTTGAAGGAAATGTATGGATACAACCAAATAGTAAGAACAATTGCAATAGTAAGAACTCCAGATCTGGAACCAGATACAACTATAGCCAAAACAACAGCCAAAAGCAATAAATACAAAATAGTCTTTTGTTTTTTCCCCTTACTTCCTTCAGGCACAAAAATATAAATGGTAATCCAGCACATAAACAGGCTGCGAAACCAGCCGGATTATCAAAGCTACCAACAACTTGAAAACGCCCCACCGAAGGAATTAGTTTAAGCCATTGTAATATTCCATATAATGCCTGGATTAAACAAATAAAACTAATGAAGTAGCTATATATAAGGAAATCTATTTTCGATAACCTATTAAAAATACTTTTGACCAATAACGCCAGAACAGCTAATAACAAAACAAAAGCAGTAAAATACCATTTAGGCATAAGATGAGTATCTGTCATACACTGTGAATATGTAAAAACACTCACAATGCACAACAAAAAGAAGATCATATTCTCTGCTTTAAATACTCTTTCTATCATTACTTTACCCGTAACTCTTAAAACATAAAAGAGAATTAGAAACAATTCCTATTTAATCGAAAAATAAATATTGTCCCAAACCACTTTACTGGTTTCACCATTACATAGAACATAATTCTTGAAAGGTTGACCACTAAATATCCCTTCAACAACAAACATTTTATCACCAATTTGTATCTGTTGCTTCATTTTATCCATATACTCATTTTTCACCTTTTGCACATCTTTCTTCAACAAAGTATACGTTATTCCAAACTCCTTCCAGCTCATTATCTCAAGACTAATACTTTCGATACTCAAGGAATCTAAAGAAGAATATGTTGTAAATACTCTCGTTGTATTACAGAACAAAGTTTCATCTTTTGTGCATTGTTCTGCTATATCATTAATCTGAGATTTACTTTTCACCTCTCCCACATAACTATAAGATAATAAATCTAAAGATTTTGAATAAGAAATAAAATCTGAATTCCAATTGTTAAATAGATTCTTGAAATTATCTTCAGAATGATTCACCGCAATGCCAGATTCATAAATAGAAAACGCGTAAGGCTGAGCAAATATTAACAAAGCAATAGTATTGCTTAGTATAAACAAAAAGAACTTCTTTTTCATCTTGATAAATTATTTAATATTATTGAAGCATACTAGAAGTAACATACACTTCCCCTGTATCAACAGTCGGAGAAGTTACATCAAACTTTGTCCCATTAAAAGATACCGACCCGCTACTACCGCCCCCTAATGCCCATGCAAAGCGTAAATGCCCGTAAAGTCCTTCCTGAAAAGAAATGGATCTTATTTCTGCAACAGCTGAAAATAGTAATGCACTTTCTTTATGCGTATTCATTTCATAAGTCGATATCGACTTATAGTTACCATTTTGTTCACCATAAACTACACAATTAACCCATGCTGCCACAGTTTTCATACCAAGGAGATTAGTTGATTCATACCATCTATAAAAATTATATCTACAATTCAAAACGCCCTCCGTTCTTGTTTTAACTCTTTCTACAGTCATATCAGATTGTTTAAGCTCCACACTTTCTAAGACATTAGTTAACAGGTTATCATAGATAATCTCATCATTCTCTTTGGCTACAATACAAATTGACTTAAACTTAAGGTCTTTATACTCCCAAACTAAATCAACTATTCCCATTCCAGAGTGAATTATAGAATCTAAAACTACTCCCATTTTTATAATGCCCTCTTGTCCTGCAGAATCTTTTTTATATTCTCCTATAGTTTTCACATCAAAAGAGATTAATGATTCCTGATAAACAGGAATGGATTGTTCATTAGATAAAATTTCCTTTTTTATCCGTTCTAATTTTTCTATATTATCAATTTCTTCACGATAATCATAGCCTTTCAATATTAATCCATTGTTTCCAGATTTCTTTTTAGAATTATCAACATATTCCTGTAAAAAAACATCCCATTTTTTCACACTAAACTCTGAATCAAAAGTATCCAATTGGATATCTTCATAATTAGAATTACAACTCTGAATTATAAATGATAAACTTAAAAGTAAAAACATCATTTGTACCACTAATTTTCTCTTCATAATAATCATTTTTATATAAAACTTAAATATTTTACAATACACTCTTTCTTAACCTAATTCAAACAAGAAGATTGGTTTTCACAAAGGTAGCGGCCTATAAAGCATAAAAACAAATTTAGTGTCTTACAAAACCTATCAAACACTAAATTCGATACTGTTGACAGGTTTTGTAAGGTTATGTAAGATTTTGACTAATTCTGTAAATCAACGTCCGGAGCAGTATTTTCTTCGATGGAATGGGCAATTTTCAACTGATACTTTGAATTTCCGCTGACAAGTGAAATTTGGGGTGACATCTCAGCCAAAGAAGAACGAAGTCGTCCAGCAACCGTATGTACCCGTTCAGGACGTCCACTGCCATCCGGCCATAATAACAGATAAATATCCGACATAAGCATACAGTATCCATCAGCCTCTAAAAGCCCAAGCAATAAAGCCGAGGCCTGTGGCAATAAATTCTTCACCTGATTTCCCCGTCTCAACAATCTATTTGTCGAATCAAACAAGACATCATCTCCCAATTGATAGATGCAAGACAACGTTTCTTTCAATACAACAACCGGAATTTCGTTCTCCGTACCTGCAAGTTCAGTGGCATTCGATCTACGGACTTCAACGGAGCGTCTGTTATAAACAGTCCAAATCCAGAAGAAAAACACAACGGACAACAAAAGAAAGAAGATTTCCATCCAGTCCCATAAAGTCATACTACGCCAATAACTAAAAGGCGACGCAAAAGCCGTCACCTCGACTTCACAACGATAGCCTATGTAATAAGAGAACAAGCTATCTGATAGAGGCAGATAGCGAGTATCTTTTGCATAAGTCATAGATATATTCTCCGATAAATCTGTGACTGAAACACGTATATTGCCAGTACCAGAGATACCGTTTTTAACCAAAAGTCTATCCCACAGCATATTCAAAGAATCTGCCGCTAAAGGTTGTTCTTCCAATATAACACTGTCGAAAAGTCTCTCTGTAGGATTCTCCGCTATATTATTATAATGCTTATAGGCAGGTACAATATATTCTTTAGGGCCTTCTCCTACATCCATTGTAACTATCTTCGGGCTATCATCTTTAAAATCTCTTCTGCTATAGGAATGTGATACTATATACACATCTTCTTTTCCACGTTTCTCCATACTATCTTCCAATACACCGACAAGGGAAGTACGCATTTGCTCATTCCAGCTCCGCTCCTTCGTCAGATATCCATAAATAATATCTATTGATAAACACAAAGTCGCTATCAATGATACTATCAGCAGAACTCTACCAAAAGCGTTTTTTCTATTCATAATCCAATTCTATTTTATGACTTATCATTATCTGCTACTACCAAAACACCTGTTCCCCATCCACATACTCAAAGATCCGTTCATCTATCCCACCCGAATGATTTTTCAGATAAAGTAACGCCCCTTTAGGAACATTATAAACCAGTGAATCGGAATTAGCCACCGTAGTTCCCGCAGAAATCCAGCCTCCCTTTCCGGCATAGAAAAGTTCGTACTTATCGCCTTGGCGAATAAAATTAACGCGATTTCGCGGAGTAAAGACTATCTTACCAACCGAAACAGATTTTCCCAAATCAATTCCTGCCCAACCGCCATCCGGCTGGTTATAATCAAAAGAAGTGTATGGGTCACCATCAAAGGCACTCATATACCAATGCCCTTTATCGCCCCCGAAACTTCCCGGTGTACCTATCACCCTTCCTTGCAACGGAACCATATCATTCGGATCCCTGTAAAACCCGACTTCCGAAACGTTGCAGTAGCTACCCGCAGGTCCGTAGTAGCGCAAATAGCGATACTCTTTCGGATTACTGACATAAACCACATTCTGAAGCCGTACGGGCTTCTCTTCAATCACAAACAAAGTATCTCTTGTCCGGAATCCCGCATCATTGCTGCCTTCGAATACCCCGCCCACCATACGGTCGATGAATGGTTCAATAAACAGGTTGAACTTATGAAGAATCGTAACCCGTTCCTCCCCCTCTCCGTTACCAAAATATCGGAAATAACTCAATTCCTTATGAGCCCAAAAAGGAACAGTCATGGGCACCAACTGTTTATCACGGTAAGAGGACAGGCAAAAAACAGCGTTTCCATCGACATTTTCAAAACTTACCTGTCCATTCCTATACTTACTGACGGCTACCGGAACCCACTCCATGTGTGAAGGAAGACATAAATAGATAAGCTCATCCCGCTCCGGCCGGATAAGAAAGCGTGACTCAGGGATGCAGATCGTCTGTTCGCAATCAGAATAAATATCTGTTACATCCAGCATCAACGGATAGCGGAAAGTAGGATGTATTTTCTCCGGCGGTTGGCTCATCATTTTCATCATGTCCCGGTTGATACTGAACATCCGGCGATAAACCTTTCCCCGGGGTGCGTCGTAAGTGTGCGATTGGATAAGAGGACCGGGATAGAGAAGCGAGCAGAAGAAAGCGTCGCAATGATCATCCGGTACAAAGTTCCAGTAATGGGGCACATTGTTATCACCACGCATCAGCATTTCATCACAACCACTCGGAATGCCCAGAGAGCGACAGATGTAAGTAAACGCATCCGCCAAATCTTCACAGTTACCGGACAGCCAGTCCGCAATTTCCGGCCCTGCGCTATGTTTGGCATAAGAATAAGAAACAAAACGGGGAGAACGTTTCTTCAAAGAATCCAGCAGTGCATCCGCCACAATCCAGGGGAAAACACTCTCGGGTTTAAGACGAATGCTGTCCAACAGAGAATTATATTTATCGTAAAGCCGTTCGCGCCATTCCACCGGACATTCATCCCCCACGCGATAAGGAAGCACATACTCACAAAAGTTCTCAAAAGAAACCTTCTTGCCCCAAGGCTGCTCACGCCAGACCTTGAATGCCCAGTCTATATTGTGAACCAAATAGACGGAATCCACCTCCCGAATATCATACTTCAACTCTGTCCTACCAAATTGTTCGTTCATTCTCCCACGGTTCAGGGAATCCGCAATCACTTCGGGCGACAAAGCCGTTTCATGAAGCATCTTGAAAAATTGTTTTTCATAATTCACCTCTTCGCCCGTATAGTAGTAATGATAGGGCATATTCTCGATCAGGAAACAGGCGGCCTTATACTTCAGCGAATCCACAGCATAGTGATTTAACACCTTTTCCAACTCCGCGCGATTATCACCTGCCTGTATCAGTGCCGTCTCTAAATTCGTCTTGCCGCCACAAGCCATTACTGCGATGGAAAGGGCTATTATTGAAAGAATCTTCTTCATTGTCATCTTCTTTTTTGTGTTTTTATTCTCATTACCGAATAAGAGAAAGGAAGGAATTCGTAATCAAACAACTCTCCAAACTCCCGGAATTCACTCTCACGCGGATAAATACGTTTAGGCTCCTCTGCCGTATTCTCGTCCATGCCGGTAGCGGCCGCCAATGTAAGCACATGCCCTTTCGTCTCAACCCGTGCGCCTCCCACAAGATGGAACCTTACTTTATAAGGAGCATTTGCCGCATTAACCACCTTTACCACTATCTCTCCCGCCTCTCCATCGTATCCGGCAGCATAAAACTGCCGGGGCATGACCGGCTTATAACCGACCACCAATCTCCCATTCACATAAAACTCCACACCCTTGGACGTACTCACCAATTTCACATCATACCAACGACTATTCTTCAGATGCCAAGGCAATATCTTGGTCACTACCTCACCCTTCATATCTTCGATATTAATGAAGCGGTTACCCCATCTTCCCACATTGACACAATATCCCTTTTTCCCGTTCACCGATACACCATAATAGAGAAAAAAGCCCTCATTGCCTTTTGTGCGCCGTGCCTTGAACGTAAGTACATATTCATTCCCGATGAAATCGGGCAAAACGGCTCTGGTACGCAGTTGTCTGGAAGTCTGCATCAGAATGCCATCCCGCACTTTCCACTCCCCGCTATCGGCTCGGCAACAGGGCACATCATAATGAATGTTTTTTCCATCCGCCTCTATCCGAATATCTTTAAACTCTACCTCCGTATCCCATGAACCAAATCCTATCATGCCTTTTTCCATTTTGACAGGTGCTGGAGCACTTTGCGTTTTACTGATTTCTACGATGTAGGTCGGGGTATTCTCTATAGACATGGCTCGTGCATAGTCGGCGCTGAGTCTACTCTCATTATCATCCTTTACAATTAATGAGTCGAAGTCTATGCGAACCAGATCCCCGTTCCGCTCCATCCCCATGTGCCAAGCTACTTCAGCCAGCGTAGCCAGCATATTACCGCTATCTACTTTACATACGTAGCCATGCGCATGGAGCAGAAATTTCCCGCGTGGTTCTTTGTCAAACATCGCAGAATTAGCAAAGAAGAACTCCGGACTTCTACGATAACAGGTGTCAGTCACATTCTCAACAGGAGTCGTTTCTATCGACATATTCTGATAAATATTTATATAAACTTCATCATCAACAGGAGGCGGACAACAAGAACTGAACAGGATAGCTGATAAAATAAAAGTATTCCATACATGACTGTGCATTTTTCTTAATAGTATCATAATATAGGTTTTAAAGGTTTTGCCATTTTACTACTGCAAAGTAAGCTACTTTCATATAAACCCAAGGTCTACATTCAAACCAACAAGGGGATAAAAACGTGTCACGCCTGTTTTAAACAGCCTTTTTCTTCTTTCTCCGACGTTATGTTGCAACATTCCGACAAGGCGAAGAGATTTCATCAATGCTCATAAGCCCTATCTAAACCATATCCGGGATGCACTTGCTCCGTACCATCTCCACTCACAGGTACCTCTGACCGAAGAAAGTACGGCC
>ERZ779888.3758-NODE-3758-length-10850-cov-3.094025_pt1 | contig 10850 bp, 9 predicted proteins | sample MGYA00511245_ERZ779888 | MGnify/ENA primary metagenome ERZ779888 (study PRJEB29588, sample SAMEA2155255) | human gut metagenome | biome: human gut; feature: human-associated habitat; material: faeces | place: Denmark | collected 2008/2010 ... | reverse complement strand
TCAACTTCTACAACAATTACCGTATTCAAACTAAAACAAAACTGACTCCGCTTGAAAAACGAAATCAGTTTGTTGCTTAAATTTTAATTTTCTACTTCAAGTAGGCTCTTTTTGTACTATCTGCACAATCTAGGGCAGTTCAATCCTGTACTTGCTTTTATTATTTGCTTTATTTTATTGAGATTACTGCTTGGTAGGCAGATTCGGTAGCATTAGCTATTCTGCCGACCTTTTCGCTGTCGCCGATATTGATTACACGATAGCTGTGAGAATCTTTGATTTCATCAAAAAGCTGTGTATCCGGACGGCAACCCAGCGAGAGCACAACATAGTCGGAATCCACAGCGACAGTCTCACCTGTTCGTAAATTCTCGAGAGACACCTTTCCGTCGCTGAAGCCTAAATACTTATGAGACGGCATAAATTTTGTGCCTGCCGCTCTCAAAACAGGCATAGCGTCGTCAACCTGCTGGAACCAAGCGCCCGGAGCGATTTGATCAGCCATTTCTACAACAGTGACCTTATTGTCCATAGAGCACAGCAGCTCGCTCGTTTCAAGACCTGTCATACCGGAGCCGATAACTGTTACATTCTTATTGTTCAGCTTTATATAGCCGTCCAAAATGTCAGTTACGGTGCACACATTTTTGCCTGCGAAAGCCTTTGGGAATATTGCATTTGCACCGGTAGCATTGAGTACATATTCAGGTGACATACTGTCAATAAGCTCTTTTGTGGCAGTGGTAGAATATTGTATCTTTGCGCCCGCTTTTTCGGCATTTGTAACAAGGTCGGCTACACACCAAGCGATTTTTTCTTTATGCGGGGGTTTGTCAGCCAAATTGATTTGACCGCCTGCTTTGTCATTTTTTTCTAAAACAGTAACATTGAATCCTCTTTTTGCCAGGAGTTCTGCAGCAGTAAGACCTGCTACACCTGCACCGACTACTACTGCCTTTCTTCCCTTTCCGTTTCGGTTAAGTACCTGAGACTCTCTGCCGACAAAAGGATTGACCGAGCAATGTCCGTGGGTATATTCGTATGCTCCGTGCATCATACTCTCAAAACAGTAGAGACAACAGATACATCTCTTGATTGTATCTTCCTTTCCGCACTGCACTTTTTCTGCCCAATGAGGGTCTGCAATAAGCGGTCTTCCGAGAGACACGAAATCCTGAATACCATCCTCAAGCTGTTTTTCTGCCTGCTGAGGAGAGCGGATAAGATTTGCGGCAATAACGGGAATATCGACTACCTTTTTTACTTCTTCTGCCAAATATTTTCGCCAGCCGGGAGTAAATGTGGTAGGCTCAAGCCAATAGTTAAATGTGTCATAAGCGGCAGAAGAAACATCTATGGCATCTATGCCGAAATCGGACAGAGCCTTTGCCATTTTCAGTCCCTCTGTCAAATCGTAACCCTTGCCTTTTTCGCCTATTTTTTCGTACATTTCATCTACAGACAAACGAACAACAATAGGAAAATCTTTTCCACACTTGGCACGAATACCGTCGATAATTTCCATAAGAAATCTCATACGATTTTCCAATGAGCCGCCATACTCATCGTTGCGGTGATTGGTATTAGGCGACAAAAATTGTTGAATCAGATAGCCGTGAGCTGCGTGAAGCTCTACTCCGTCACAGCCTGCCTTTTTTACTCTTACAGCGGCGTCTACAAACTGCGAAACCAATTTTCTGATTCCTGTCTTGGTGAGACCTCTGTTTACGCTCTCACTCATCTTTGACTTTTCGCATTTGCTGGGAGCTACGGTACGAGGTACAATATCCTTGTCCTGTAATTTTTTGCCAGGTGGGATAACTGCACCTGTCAACAGTTTTGCGTAAGCCGGTCCCATAAGTTTGTCACAAAAAACAGACAGTGGAACGGTGCCCATCATCAGACCGAGATTTTGTCTGCCGGGATGATGCAATTCTACCATAATCTTGGTGCCGTAGGAATGTACACGCTCTGCCATATTGCTGAGTGCAGGGATTTGGTAATCATGGCTGAGTCCCATTTGGCCAAACGAGGATGCGCCGGTAATATCATTCACACGGGTAATCTCTGTAAAAATAAGACCAACTCCGCCCTTTGCACGCTCCACATAATAGTCAGCCATAACATCAGTTACTCTGCCGTCAAACTGGCCGAAGCCCATACACATTGGTGCCATACAAATTCTGTTTTTTACTTTCACATTACCTATATTCATAGGTGAAAACAACATATCGTATCCCATAGAACCTCCGAAGTTAAATTTTTGTAGTCATAAAAAGGATTGCAAACGCAATCCTTTTTGTTATATTACTGCTTTTTTTTCTTTTCCTTTTCGTCATCTTCATCCGAAGAATTTTTGGAACGAAGCAAATCCTTTTCTCTCATTTCTTTTTCTAATGCTTCTTTTTTGTCCTGGCGCTTGTTCCAATTTCTAAACCATAGGTAGATTCCGGAAACAATAATCAGAGCTAAGATAATCCATCTCACTACATTGAGGACCGATACCATCTTGTTGAGTCTTTGTTTTGCGGCAAGGATAAAGCCTATCTCAACATAGTTTTCCTCTGTAGGTGTCTTATAGTGTCCATGAACCAAATCAACTCTCTTTTTCTTGCCGTTGCTGTCCTTTTGGTAATAATAGACTGTAAAGGCATCGAGAGGCTGATCCTTCTTTTCATCGTATTTCTTATTCTTTTCGATATAAAATGTGACTTTGTTACCATTATCGTAGATGCTGACTTCCTTAGGCATAAGTGCTACGAGCACACTGTTGAGCAAATCGCTCTCATTGCGGTCGGTACGCTGTGCGTAAAAATTAACACCGGTGATAACAATAATCAACGCAAGCATAACGGATGCAAATATTATCCATCCCTTAGCTGCTTTTGATAAAGGCTTTTTTTCTTTCTTTACTTTTACAGTAGTCGTTTTATTTTCCTCTGACATTTTTTTACTCCGAATGAATTATTTTTTCTTTGTTTCTCTCTTAGCCAACTTTTCTTTGGCGAGCTTAACTTTTTCTGCCTGCTCTGCGGCGGCTCTCTTTTTGTTCTCAATACGAGCAAGTTCTCTCTCTCGCTCTTTTTGAGCTTCTTTTTCGTCCTTGATTGCTTTGCGCTGCAAGCGTTCTTCCTCTAACTGCTCATCTGTCTTTGCAGGTGCTTTCGCAACAAGAATGTTAATTACCGTAGCTGCAACAAGAAGTGCAAGAGCAACATAAAAGCCCCATGCGACTCCTCCGCTGATGTTGTAAAGCGGTACTGTACCGAAATTAACGGCAGTCTCTGCAGAAGCAGCATTTACGCCCAAGGTAACGAGAACCGAACTGACAATGGCACTGCTGACACTGAGAACATCCATAACGGCCATCGCTTTGGTGTTAGGCTTTTTTGTCTTAAACAAAATCATAAAAAATGCAACAATAATAAATATCGCACTGAGAAGCATAAATACCAATGCAAGCATCGTGTAGAACAATGTGCCGGCATAGTTCTCATAACCCATATTAGCAAAGTAGACGCCTGAGTTTGCAAAAAAATCTTTGAACAAATCAATGAGCGAAGTGTCACAGGTCATACCGAACAAATCGAGACCTACACTGCCGGCGTCACTCTTGAGAGTAGCCCACGGAAGAAGAAATCCCACTGCCGGGAGAAATGAAAGAATAATTCTGACTATTCTCAGCTTTGTACCCCAAATAGAGTAAGCAAATCTGTTGCCGAATCGGTAGAAGGACTGAAACTTTTTTTCTGCGTTAGCGTTATCCTCCTCAAGTCGTTTTTCCCAATTAAAGTTAGGTATGCTGACACCGCACTGGGAGCAGTCAGCCTTTACATTATAAAAATGCAGCTTTTTGCCGCAATTTGGACATACACTTGCCATATGGTATACCTCTTTATACAATTACTCCTATTCATTTTATCTTTTTTTCGACCATATGTCAACCATAATATAGGTATCTCTAAAAAAAATATTTAAGATAAAAAAATGTGTTGATTTACAAAAAGCAATATGCTATCATAGTAACGATACTTATATAAAAGAAGGCACATGTACAGGTGTGTACATGTGCAAGAAATGAGGGAATACATTGGCTGAATCCGTAGTAACCGATGAAATAACCGCCGAGGAGCAGGCAGAGCTCGACAAGCTCGCCTACACACGAAAAAGATATCTGTCACCAAAAGAAATTGCGGCATATGTACTTGTAAACTTCGGACAAAAGAATTTGTCTCAGTTTGTCGATGCTTTTAAAGAGTTTTTCATGATTCAGTTTCTAAAGCTGAACACGACCGCTTATGCTAACATAAACTTCTTTGCATCAATATATGATGCAGTCGATGATACTCTGTCGGGATTGATTATTGACCGTACAAGAACCCGTTGGGGAAGAATAAGACCGTTCTTTGTTATTCCTCTGCCGTTATGGTTAATCGGCGGTCATATGATGTTCAGCGCGCCGGACCTTAATTCATCGCAAAAAGTTGTTTGGGCAGCGGTTGCGATAGTTATTTACGGACTCGGTATGAGCTATTTCGGTGCTTGGAATCTGATGATATACAACATCACACCAAACACAGATGAAAGAAATAAGCTCATCACAATTACAAAGTTCTTTGAGCTGTTTGGTACTTGGCTGCCGTCACTTGTTCCCGTACTCGTAACACTGTTACCAAAAATCAACAGTCATATCACAATGAGAAGCGTGTACAGTGGATTCGCTCACTTTATGCTCATTCTCGCAGCATTCTTTGCGGTATTTGGTTTCTTCAATATGCGTGAGCGTGTACCGCTTATGTCGAGAGAAGAAATGAATGAAACTTCTGTACTTGAATCAATCAAGCAAATATTTACCAACCGTCCTCTCTTTACAATCATTATGGGTGATTTCTTCAACTCATTCAAATCTGTAGGCGGTTCGTCTGAGTCATACTTTTGGCTTAACAACACAGGTTCTCTTATGAACCAAACAATCTGCGGACTTTTCACCGGTATTCCAAACTATCTTATGGTCCCTCTCGCCGCTAAGATGGTAAAGAAGTTCGGTACAAGAACGACCGCTATTATCGCCGGCGTATTCGGCGGCGTAGCATACACCACATTGTTCCTCATCGGCTACCACCCATTCGGTCAAACCTTTGAGGACCACAAAATTGCTAACCTTGTATTCGTAATTTTCGGACTCACGATATGCGGCCTGCCTAACAAAATAATTCAGGTAGTAGGTCCCATGCTCTGTGCAGAAACATTCGACTGGATGGAGTGGAAGCACGGTATGCGTAACGAGGCTCTCGTAACCACAGTTCAAGGCTATTTCACAAAGCTGGCTACATCACTGACAGGTTGGCTGTCAGGTATGGTGCTGACATGGATTAACTATGTACCTTTGACCGATTCATTAGGCAACGCTATTCCGCAGACTGATCCTAAGATGCTCCAGGGTATATGGACTGTATTCTGCATCCTCCCTGCTATTGCAAGAGGTATGTACGGATTGTCCTTTATTCTCTATCCTATCCACGGCAAGATACTCGACCAAATGACTGTAGAGCTTGCAGACATTCGTGCAGACAGACTCGCCGAACAAGAAAAGCTCAACGCTATCCAGGCTGCAAAAGGTGCTAACGGTGCCGACGCAGAATAATAAACAGAAATAGGCATAACTTCCCTGTCGCATTGCGGCGGGGATTTTTTCTTGATTTTCGGTTTCACTTGGTGTACAATGCTGCTGACAAAAGAACGGAGTAACATATAACTATGGCAAAAACAACTGATTTAACAAAAGGAAACATAAACAAGTTACTGCTGGGATTTGCTTTTCCTACTTTAATCAGCAATCTGTTTCAACAATTTTATAATTTGGCGGACACAGCTATAGCCGGTCACATTTTAGGCGACAACGCACTGGTGGCAATAGGTGCCACATCATCACTTTTCAGTCTGATAATGACTTTTGCCAACGGACTTTCCGGCGGTTTTGGCATAATCATAGCGAGAGAATTCGGAGCTAAAAATGAAAGCAAGGTAAAGAGTGCGGTTGCACACTCACTGAGCATCAATATTATCATTGGTGCAGTAATATGCCTATTAAGCCTTGTTGTAACTAAGCCGATACTGACTGCTATGAATACGCCAGCGGCACAATTCGGTGATGCATACAGATATATAATAGTAATCCTAAGCACCGTCGCAGTACCCATGATTTATAATCTCGAGGCAACGATTCTGCGGTCTGTAGGCGACAGCAAAACGCCGCTGTATTTTCTTATATTCGCAAGTATAATGAACATAATACTTGACTGGGTATTTATGAAAAATTTGGATATGGGAGTAACGGGTGCGGCTGTAGCCACTGTAGTGAGTCAACTGACCGCCTCACTGCTCTGTCTGATAGTAATAAAAAAGAATTTCCCTATTTTGCATATAACAAAATCTGATTTTGCGAGAGACAAAAAGCTGACGAGTGATATGCTGTCGGCTGGAATGACAATGGCTACGATGAACTCCATATTCTCCATAGGCTCAATAATAATGCAGGGTGCAATCAACGCATTGGGCGAAACAATAATTGCCGCACACTTGGCCTCGAGAAAGCTGGCAGAAATGTTTATGCAACCATTAGTAACGGTAGGTCTCGCTTGCTCCACCTTTGTATCGCAAAATTTCGGTGCAAAAAAATACGACAGAATATCTAAAGCAATAAGATACAGTTTGATATACTGTGCCGTATGGTCGGTTATATCATTCTTTGTACTATGGTTCTTAGGTGCAAAAGCAACTGTGCTGATTACAGGCACTGGCAATGCAGAAGTAGTGCGAAACACTGCAATGTATCTGAGAATAAATGCACCGTTCTACTTTGTGTTGGGCATACTTTTTGTACTCAGATTTTCTATTCAATCCATAAACAGAAAGATACCTCCGCTTATTTCCAGTGCTATGGAGTTGGGAACAAAAATAACGGCGGCATTCGTCTTTATACCAATGTGGAAATACACAGGTGCCTGCATAGCAGAGCCACTGTCCTGGTGTATGGGGGCAATATATCTATCTGTGGTGTTTGCCTCGGAAATGAAAAAGATAAATCAAAAATCAAAAGCATAGTAAAACCCCTATTGACAGCAATACGTTCAATATGGGTATATTTGTAGTCTTAAAAATTTTTCCAATCGGTAATTGAGCAGTCATACGACGGTAAATATCAAAATGATTATGCTCCATTTTGTGCCGCCTAAAACATTCAGAATAAATCTTTTAAGTATAGTTAGCCTCGCTTAATATACTACTATATAATATCATTCCTTAATAATGTCAACGAAAAAACAAACCTATTCCATTGCGTAGCGAAATAGGTTTGGATAAAACTATATTTACTTTGAAACAGTTATGTTCACGGTATATCTGCCGTAAACCCACATATCATCGCCGTTTACAGAGGCATCAATTTCGTAGGTGCCGGATTCTGTAATTTTGGACAAATCACATTTCAGCGACACTGCCGAAGGATCTACACTGGCACCCTTTTCGGATATGACAGTGAGTTTTGAGGAATTGATAGAATTGACTGTATATTTCAAATTCTTATCGGGAGAAACCAGCTCTACATCCTCTTTCTTTATACCGACACTTTGCTTTTCGTAAGTAGCGGGAACAGTAACAGTGACCTTAATCTTAGTGACGGAATCATCTAACAAAGTAATTCCCGAGAGCTGAGTGATATCGAACTCAAACTCATTCTTTCCCACATTAAGTCGGCTGAAATTAACCGTACCTATCACAGCCTTTGATATATCGGCAGAATCAAGAACACCTGCGTTGATCTTGTCTGTAGAATACGAAACGCTGATAGCGTTATTAGGCAGACGCTTAGGCACATCCTCAAAATCTACCGTTACGGGAAGTGAGGTCTGTTTAAGCACCGGCAAAGATACAGAGACGGTACCTATGGTACTTTCCGGATCACTCTTAGGCGAGATTGTAAGGTACGAGGTCTCCACTCCGGAGCCTTTAAATTCAATACTGCAATCCTCTGTGAACAATTCCTTTAGGTCGGTCTTGTCTCCGAAATCCACATCGAGATATGCTGAGTCGATTTTGTCCACATATGTTTTCGGTCCGGAAACAATAATTTTATCCTCAGACAGCACCGGTGTTCCGAATAAATATCCGTCTGCTACTTTAGATTCATCATAATTCAAGCCCAAATCAAAGGTCTTTGTTGAATTAACATCAAAATAACACTGAACACTGGTAGGATAAAAAGAATTAACTTTAAAATCAAGTGACTTAGACTTATCCGTAACCAAAATAGGAATGGACTGCTCTCCGGTCCTATTCACATTGGAGGTATCGAATTTGACAGACAAGTCATCATCCGTAACCTGACCGATAACATACTTTGCACCTGTTATGGTGACTGAAAGTTCAACGGTATTCTGCAAGGTGTAATACTGCATATCAAGCTGTTTTGAAACCTCGTCGCCCAATTTGATAGGGACCTGAACCTTGACGGTTTTCGACTCATTAGTACCTATGGATAGTGAGGTCATAATCCACACAAGAACAGCCAGCAATACGCTAAAGAATATCAAATACTTGTCATTATAAATAATGTCCTTAAAAGAAAATTTCTTTTTTTCTTTAGCGGTAGTTTTTGTATTATTATCCATTACTTTTTTATCCTCCTAACCAATTTAGAAATAACCTTGTCGTCGGAGGTTCCGCCGCTGGGGAGGAAGTTATTGACAAGCACATCACGCATAACACCGGAGGAAATACCTTTTCGGAGGTTACCGTTTTGGGCTACGCTGATTTCGCCGGTTTCTTCGCTGACAACAAATATAATTGCGTCGCTCTGCTCCGACAATCCGATAGCCGCACGGTGACGGGTACCGAGAGATGAAGAAATATCAATATTCTTAGTCAGAGGGAGAATACAACCGGCTGCATACACGCTGCTGCCTCTAATCACCATAGCACCGTCATGGAGCGGTGATTTTGGATAAAAAATATTTCCGATAAGCTCTCTCGAGGCAATAGCGTCAATTTCTGTTCCGCTCTTAATTATGTCTCCGAGCATCGTATCATTTTCAAAAACAATGAGAGCACCGATTTTGTTATCGGACATATCGGCACAAGCCTTACAGGTGGCGTCAATAGTCTTTTTCATTTCTGACACATCAAGTGCAACGCCGGAATTGAGAATATTCTTAAAGCTGTCACGAGCAGCACCTTTACCCATTTGTTCCAAAATATTACGAATTTCGGGGCCAAACAAAATGACTACGATAATGAGTATATTGGAGAACACTGCTTTGAGTACATAACTGGAGGCGTCCATCCGCAAAAAGTTGACAACAGCATAAAGTATAGCAAGGAACAGCAAGCCTTTTATGAGCTGAATGGCTCTCGTTTCACGAACGATACGAATAATTAAAAACAAAACAATAGCAACAAATGCTATATCGACTGCGTCAATAACGCCGAATGTACCGAACAAGCCCTTTACCTGATTAAAAAAATCAACCACAGACCTGCCGAGATTTTTTAAATATCTAAATTTGAACGCAAGTTCATATATATCCAACATCTGTATCTTCCTTATAAACATATATTTTAGCAGTATTTATTTTATCATATCCGTGGTAATAAATAAAGTCAATTTCACAAGTTTTTTACAACATTAACAAATTTATAACATTCTGCTTCTGTATTAAAATATCCGAGTGACACACGAACTGTTCCCGAATCGATAGTACCAAAGTGTGTATGAGCGAGGGGTGTACAGTGGTAGCCGCCTCGTACACATATACCCCTTGAAGCTAAATCAGCTGCGACCTGCTCACTGCTTTTGCCTGCGATATTAAAAGAAATTATAGGCATATCAACGCTCAATCTCGGCGACAAGGTATAAAGAACGACACTTGGGTTATTATTCAGTGCGTCATAGATATAGGAGGCTATCATCATTTCGTGACGATATATTTTATCTCTGCCCACTCTGTTGATAAAATCGATACCTGAGCCGATAGAAATAATGCCCGAATTATTGAGCGTACCTGCCTCTAATCTATCCGGCAAAAACTCGGGCTGTTTGAGTGAAAGCGAGGCACTGCCTGTTCCGCCCTCTTCAAAACTCTTAATATCCAAACCTTTTCTTACTGCCAAAAATCCCGTACCCATTGCACCGAATAAGCATTTATGCCCCGGGGCACATAAAATATCAATATTATCACGTTCGGCATTTATGTCCGCCGCACCTACGCCTTGTGCACCGTCCACAATAAATCTTATACCCTTCTCCCTGCACAATTTGCCGATTTTTGAAATAGGGAATCCAACACCGAAGGCATTGCTTGAGTGCATACAAACAACGAGCGTAGTATTAGATTTAATTTTGGCGGCAAAATTCCGAACTGTTTCGCTGTCATTATAGGAAAAATCCGCAACATCATATTGGGCATATCCGTCGTCGGTCAGCTTTTGGACCACACGGCTGACGCTGTTATGCTCAAGAGAGGAAATAACTATATGGTCTCCTCTGTTGACGCTGCCCTTTATTGCAATATTTAGAGCCTCGGTACAATTTTTTGTGAACACTACATTTTCCGGCGGAAAAGAAAACATTGAGCCTATTTTCTCTCTGACCTCAAATATTCTTTCTGCCGCCGCCAAGCTCTGTGCATAACCTCCCCTGCCACTGTTAAACGACAGGTTTTGCATAGCAACATAAGTTTTTGTCAAAACCTCTTTAGGCTTTGGATAAGTTGTGGCTGAATTGTCAAAATATATCATTTTGTTTCAACCCCGATTATATCTATACCATTGCTTTTCAATGCATAAACCGGCTC
>ERZ779888.3750-NODE-3750-length-10879-cov-5.181911_pt1 | contig 10879 bp, 9 predicted proteins | sample MGYA00511245_ERZ779888 | MGnify/ENA primary metagenome ERZ779888 (study PRJEB29588, sample SAMEA2155255) | human gut metagenome | biome: human gut; feature: human-associated habitat; material: faeces | place: Denmark | collected 2008/2010 ... | reverse complement strand
CAGTGTGAGCCTGCGCAGCCTCACACTTTTGTAGGCGGCGTTGGCGTTTAAGTCCGGTTCGCTGCTGGTGGGCGAATCGCTTGACCACAGCACCCGCGACCTGGTGGTCGAGGCAATGGAGCGCACTGTCGGCGTGGATAGGCTCATTAACCTGCAGGCCATTCACATGGACGAGGACGCCGTGCCGCGCTGCCTTGGTATGAATGGGAGATCTACGTTGAGCCCGATATCTGGCGGGTGCCTCGCAGTAAATAACGGCATAGCGCATTGTCGGTGCGATGCTAAGAGGTAATGGCCCATGAGCGGTTCCAATCGGCGAGATTGCGTTGCCGGGACACCACGACATGGGCCATCTCGATAAAACGATGCCGCGTGTCGGCTGTTCTCAGGTCATCCGCAGTGACGAGAATGACGATCCAGCCGAGCAGTTGCAATGCGTTTCGCTTTGCCGCGTCGATTCGCATTTGTGCCGGATCGGCGTGATAGGCTCCCTGATATTCGAACGCGACGCGGCAGTCCGGATATGCCATATCCAATATGACGTATGAGTTGCCGATATTCACGCGATAGTTGGCGGTGGGGCATCCCAAGCCTGAATCCTTCAGCATCCCAAACAGCGTGTTTTCCGGCGGAGAATCCGTGTTCTCTGTCATGTAGGGCAGTGCCTCGTGGCATTTGTTACGACCTATGAACCGCGGACTGATTTCCAAGTAAGTATCGAAATCCTTGCGAGTGGCCATTCTGCGCCGTTTATCGCGGCTCATCAAAGAGGCTCCAATGGCCGCAAGTTCCTCCAATGTAGAGTATTGGGCCATCTGAGCCCACATCATGACCGGCGAGGCAATCCAGAACTGTTCATAATCCTTTTTGCGGATATCCAGTTTTCCCTTAAACACATGGAAGACCACGCCTTTGATTCGTCTGCGTTTGTTGGCACTGGAAACACAGGCGTGCACGGCATCAACAGATAGCGTGCAATGTCGGGGGATGGGCGCGCCGTAGTAGTTGGCCGCATTGATGTATCCCACCAGCAATGGACCTTTCGAACGGCGCGCAGCATCATTGCAGCGTTCACGTTCTGCTCGGCGTCGGCCGACAATATCCTCATGCATAAAAGAGCTCATGGTGTGACCGTAAAGCTGATTTGGACTTGAATGCAAGCCAGGCAGGGCAATGTGGTTCCAGCTTATGGAGTTATCCACATTGTCTATTTGCGCAGAGAACGGTTCTCAGTAGTATCTGTGCGCTCAAATGAACAAGAACATAACAATCTCACATCATCGCAAATGGCGACATGGCAGTGATTAGGGCATATTCCATGTGTGCTTCGGGCGTAGAGAAGTGTGCACAGACATTATTGAGAACCGTTCTCTGCGCGCCTATCTGGCTACGACCTCGGTGGGCAGGAGCCCCGTGCGCTGGAACGGCCGGTCCTCGATCTGGTCAAGCACTAGGGTAGCCAAGCTGACGCCGAATGCGTCCATTGGCTGGCGCACGGTGGTCAGCTGCGGGCACGCTGGCGTCGGCGTCAACGTCGGCAAGTACGACGGTCCGATGATATAGGCGATTCGTCGATACCCGCGCCCCAACATATGCTCGGTGAGCTTGCGTGAAGCGAGTCGGTTGTCGATGTCGACGGTGGGGAAGGGGTGGCGCTGCCATAGCCGACGCCGGAAATGGCGACTGGCACGCTGATATTGGCGAATCCCTGAAATAGCGGGTCGTCCTTATGAAATGTGTTGAGAATCCACGGGCCGTATCGCATGGCGCAGCGCAGTCTGCACCGCCCCGCCGCCGAACCAACCCCGGCAAGATCGCGCGCCGCGCCGGCACCACTATCCTCGCCCTGCTGTTCTGCGTCGTATGGTTCTTCCCGGTCTACTGGATGATTATCACCGCCGTAAAGCCGCGCGATGAGATCATGACCACGACCCCCGTGTTCTGGCCCATGCACCTCTCGATCGTCCTGTCGATTATTGTCGCGTTCTTCGCGTGCACGGCCCTGACCCTGTACCGCTTCCGCGGGCGCAAGCCGATCATGGTGTTCGTGCTGGCCATCCAGATGACCTCTGGCGGCATCATCCCGCAGATCATCATCTACAACCAGCTCGGCCTGCTCAACAAATACAGCGGCCTGATCCTGGCGTACATCGCCATGGTGCTGCCGTTCGCGATCTGGAACATGCGCGGGTTCTTCCTGAACATCCCGAAGGACATCTTCGAATCCGCGGCCGTGGAAGGCGCGAACGACTGGCAGATCCTGTGGAAGATCACCTTCCCGCTGGCCGCGCCCGGCATCGTCTCGACCTCGGTGTTCGCGTTCATCAACGCCTGGAACGACTACATGATCGCCTATACGTTCATGAAGGACCAGTCGAAGTACACGCTGCCGGTATGGCTGTCGTCCTTCTCGACACCCACCATGGGCACCGATTTCGGCGGGCAGATGGCCGCTTCGGTGACCTTCTCGTTGCCGGTGGTGGTGTTCTTCATGCTCATCCAGCGCAACATCATGAAGGGTGTGACGACCGGTGCCGTGAAATAGCGTATGCCGCCGTACCTCACCAAACGATTCGTCCGCTGATGGCGGCGTGACCGCGTGTCGCCTGCCGTCAGCGGATGAACGATAATAAAAACAGTATGAAAGGAACAGCTGTGCCCACATTCGAATATAAGGCTGATGCCGCAACGCCGTGTCTCACCCTGATTCCCGCTCCGGTGACATTGGAATACACGCATGGCACGGCTATGATCGGGTCCTTGGTGACGATCGAGAAACGAATTCCCGAATATGCCGTCACCGAAGATGCCGATGAGACCTGGGAAACGCTGCCAATCGAGCAGCTGTCCAGCGAACTCGAGCGTTACTGCGGCGTCGCCGTCCGTACGCGCCGAGTACTCACAGCCACAGATGAAGCCGACGCCGGTGCCAATGCCGCCGAAAAAGCGCGAGATGCGGGCGTGGGTGCGGGTGCGGGCGCGGGTGCGCCGGCAGCGATGAACGGCACCGTCATATTGCTGTGTGTGGATGCGCGATTGGCGCATGACGAATACACGCTGGATGTGTTCGCCTCAGATACCATCGCCGTGCGTGGTGGCAGCGAAAGCGGATTGCGGTACGGCATGCAGACACTGCGGCAGATGATCAGGCAAACCTCGCGGACCTTGCCCTGCCTGCATATCCAAGACAAGCCTGCGTTCGCGGTGCGCGCCTACAGTCTTGACGTGACGCGCGGGCGTGTGCCGACGATGGCGTTCCTCACCTGGTTCATCGACCAGCTGGCGTTGTATAAGTACAACCAATTCCAGCTGTACGTGGAACATGCCTTCGCTTTCGGCGAGCTCAGCGAAGCGTGGCGCGGCACTGACCCGCTCACGGCCGACGACATCATGTTCCTGGACGAATACTGCGCACACCACGGCATCGAACTGGTGCCGTCCTTGGCCACTTTCGGGCACATGTATATGAACCTGCGCACCCGTGAACATCGTGGACTGGGAGAGTTCCCCGAAGACGCCGACCGTCCGTTCAGTTTCATCGAACGAATGGAACACCACACACTGAACGCAGCCAACCCCAAGTCGCACGATTTCGCCTCGCGCCTAATCGAGGAATACGCGCCGCTGTTCCGCTCGCGGTCCTTCAATATTGGTGGCGATGAGACTTTCGACTTGGGCCGTGGCCGGTCCGTACAGGACTCGCCGGGCGCCAGTCGCGATGAGCTGTATGCCGATTTCGTCAAAGACCTATGCAGCACGCTTGCCCATCGTGGTCTACAACCGATGCTGTGGGCGGATATCGCGCTCGAGAATCCGCACACCATGGACTTGCTGCCCGGCGACATCACGATGCTCAACTGGATGTATGAGCCGGATATCGACGAAAGCAAGATCCAGACCATCGCATCACAAGGCCGCCGCCAATTCGTGTGCCCTGCCGTGCGTGCGTGGAGCCGGTTCTTCCCCGACTATGACGGTGCCTGGCTGAACACGTACCGCATGGCGGTGGCTGGGCTCAAATATGGTGCGGAAGGCATGGTGGTCACCGATTGGGGTGACTATGGGCATGTCAATGATCCGCGGTTGAGCGTGCCGGGACTGTGCTACGGTGCGCAAAACGCGTGGAACCCGGTTGCAATTGACGCATGCGAAATGAACCATCGGATTTCTAATCTGGCGTATGGCGACGAATCCGGTTGGCTTATGGATTCACTCGCTCGCATCGACTCCGATGGAGTGTCGTTCCCCTGGGACCTCGCCGTGCAAGTGCTGGAACTGGAATACGGTTCCGGCACCGGCATGCTGAATACGGATGTGGCATCGTATGTGGAACGGTCGTGCGGGGGAGAGCTCATGTTTGACCGTGCGCTGGGATGCGCCGACGCGCGCCGCCGATTGCTCCTGCGGAACCATGCCCGTCTCGAACGACGCCGGGATTGCGACCGGGCGTTGATTGATTGCGGCAGTGCGGTTGTCGCGGTGCTCGATGGCTCGGCACGAGGAGGATTGAACCCGGAGCTGCTGTGGGTGATGCTGGATGGGCAGCGGTTGTTCAATAGACTGGGTGAGGAACTGCTGGTATTGGCTGGCGGCGAGGACGCCTGTGACACCAAGGATGTGACCGGCCGTGCGCTGGATGCCTCGCGCCGCGCCCGTCTTGCCGCCGATTTGGAGTTGTGGTTCGAACGGTACCGTGTGCAGTGGCTGTCCATCGGCCGTTACGCCGAATTGGCGCGTATCGCCCATGTGGTGTGGTCGTTTGCGGACATATTGCGTAGGGGAGCGCTATAGGGGGGCTCGCAGAAATTCGGTCCTGCTGAGAACAATGTGAGGCTTACGCGCCGTCAAACGCACATGGTGATTTCAAAAATGGCGAATTGCTGCCATTCTTGCACCTGTGCGTTTGATGGGAAATGTGCGTATGCCTCACATTTTTTGCATAAAGCATGAAAATGTGTGAGACCGGCGTCAAGGTCGAATTCGAGAAGAAGGCCTTCGAACAGATTCGCCAGAACGCCTCCCAGGTCCTCAACTCCGACGACGCTCCGGACGTTACGGAATACAACAAGGGCAACGCCACGTCCGGCCTGCTCGCCAGCCAAGGCCTGCTCACCAACCTCAACGATTACGTGTCCGAATATGGCTGGGACAAGATTATCACCGGTTCCTTGGCCGACACCGGCAAGTACGATGAGCAAGGCATGATGGGCTCCGGCGACTGGTACGGCATCACCACCGGCGCGGTGAAGTAAGGTCATTCGCACAACAGGCAATTCAATCAACAAGCAGCACATATTGATTTTGGTTTCGGCTGCCTTGTTCCCTGGCGGTCGAAACCACCTCTCCACCAAGGAGCAGCAACAATGAAGTTCACCAACGGCTACTGGATGATTCGTGACGGCGTCGACGCCCTCTACGCTCGTGAAGCCTACGAACTGGCGGCGGATGCCACCACCGAAAGCCTCAACGTCCTCGCCCCGACCTCCGTGGTGCGCGGCCGATACGATACCCTGAACCTGCCCACATTCAATGTGGACATCACCACACCTGCGGAAGGCGTGATTCGTGTGTGTGCCGAACACTGGCAAGGCGCCACCGAATACCCCGGATTCCCGCTCAATGCCGACGAACCCGGCAACCGTGATTACGTGACCGTTCAGGCGAACGGCAATGGCGACGGCGAAGTCGGCGTCAATGGCGCGGATGTCACGCTGACCACTGGCGGACTTACCGTGAAGGTCGTCAAGGGCGCCCCCTGGAACCTGACCTTCATCGGCGAGGACGGCAAGGTGCTCACTGAGTCCGCAGGCAAGTCGCTGGGCCGATTCAAGCTCGGTGCCGAATCGAACGTCACCGCCCAGCCGGTCAGCGAATTCGGTGTGACCATGGACGGTTCCGCCCGTGATGAATCCGACGTGTTCATTGCCATCCAGCTGCATCTGTCGGTTGGCGAAGACGTATACGGCTTGGGCGAACGCTTCGGCGCTTACGTGAAGAATGGTCAGAGCGTCGACATCTGGAATGAGGATGGCGGCACTGCTTCCGAGCAGGGCTACAAGGACATCCCGTTCTACATGACCTCCAATGGGTATGGCGTACTGGTCAACAACCGCGGCCATGTCTCCTTTGAGATCGGTTCCGAGAACACCGAGGCCACCATCAACTCCTTCATCGACGGTATGGCCGAGCGTGATATTCCGCTGGCCGCCTTCCACTACGACTGCTACTGGATGCGCGAGTTCCATTGGTGCGATTTCGAGTGGGACAAGCGTTTCTTCGGCGACATCGAATCCACGCTGAAGCGCCTGCACGAAGACAAGGGCTATCTGGTGCGCAAGCCCAATGGCGAAGTCTGGCAGACCGACTTCTGGCAGGCCGGCATGGGCTTGGTGGACTTCACCAACCCGGCCGCCCGTGAATGGTTCAAGGACAAGGTCAAGGCCCTGCTGAATCAGGGCGTGGACGCCATCAAGACCGATTTCGGCGAGCGCATCCCGCGCGACGTCGTCTGGTATGACGGCTCTCCGAAGCTCTCCATGCACAACTGGTACACCCAGCTGTACAACCAGGCCGTGTTCGAAGCCATCGAAGAAACCTACGGCAAGGGCAACGCCTGCCTGTATGCGCGCTCCGCGACGGTCGGCGGCCAGCAGCAGCCCGTGCACTGGGGCGGTGACTGCGAATCCACCTTCAATGGCATGGCCCAGTCCCTGCGTGCCGGCCTGTCGCTGACCTCCTCCGGCTTCGGCTTCTGGAGTCACGACATCGGCGGTTTCGAAGGTGCGTTCCCGGACCCGGCCGTCTACAAGCGTTGGGTGGCGTTCGGCATGCTCGGCTCCCACTCGCGACTGCACGGTTCCACCGTGTACCGTGTGCCGTGGCTGTTCGACGAGGAGGACGAGAAGAACGGCGTCGCATTGGTGCCCGGCCAGACCGCCGTGGATGTGGTGCGCGAGTTCACCAAGCTCAAGCTTGAACTCATGCCGTATGTCTACCAGCTTGGCCTGCAGCCTCATGCGAACGGTACTCCGGTCATGCGTTCCATGTTCGTGGAATTCCCCGATGACCCGGCATGCCGCACGCTGGACCGTCAGTATATGTTCGGTCCGTCCATGCTGGTCGCCCCCGTGTTCACCTACTCCGGTGAGGTTTCCTATCGATTCCGCTGTGGGTGCGCGACGGCAGCGTAACGACATGAACATTTCAGCGTGGTGCTGTAACACTTCGGTGTTGCGGCACCACGCTTTTGTGCTGATATGGGGATTTGTACTAGTCGAATCCGCGAAATGTTCAGTAAATGTTCACGTAGCGAAATCGGCATAGAATGCGAGCAAACGCATAACGGCACGGTGCTGTTCATGCGTACACCAACGCCAGACGAACCGCCGGAAAGAAGGGGTCTCCGTGATTGAGACAGTGGACGATATCAAGACGATTGCGAACGTCGGCACGGGAACCATGGGCCACGCGATCACGTTGCAGTTCGCGTTGTCCGGATATCCGGTGCATCTGGTCGGCCGCGGCGAGGCCTCGCTGGAGAAGGCGATGAAGGCGATTCGTTCGGATGCCGAGGACTTTGCCGAAGCCGGACTACTCAAGGATGGCGACACCTTGGACGCGGTGCTGGCCCGCATCACCGGTTACGCCGACTATGCGAGCGGCGTGGCGGACGTGGACTTCGTCATCGAATCCGTGGCCGAGAACCTTGACATCAAGAAGTCCGTCTGGGCCGAAGTGGAGCACGCCGCCCCCAAGGACGCGATTCTGTCCACGAACACCTCCGGCCTGAGCCCCACCGCGCTGCAGTCGGTGCTGAAGAAGCCCGAACGCTTCGTGGTGGCGCACTTCTGGAACCCCGCGCAGTTGATGCCGCTGGTCGAAGTGGTGCCGGGTGAGAAGACCGATCCGAAGGTGGTGGACATCACCTTCGACCTCATGGCCAAGATCGGCAAGAAGCCGGCGAAGATCAAGAAGGAATCGCTGGGCTTTGTGGGCAACCGCCTGCAACTGGCCGTGCTGCGTGAGGCGTTCTACATCGTCCAGCAGGGCATCGCGGACGCGGCCACCGTGGACGACGTGATGAAGTACAGTCTCGGCCGTCGCTGGAATCTGGTCGGCCCCCTCGCCAGCATCGACCTCGGCGGCCTCGATGTGTTCTATAACATCAGCACTTACCTGTTCGACGATATGGACAACGGCACCGGCCCGAGCCCGCTGCTCGCCGAGAAGGTCAGGGAAGGCAATCTCGGCGCCAAAACCGGCCAGGGCTTCTTCTCCTGGCAGGGCGAGGACGGCAAGCGCATCATCGAATCCCGCAACAAGGCCCTGCTGCGCGCGCTGAAGAACGACGCCGCGGATGCCGCCGCTGCGCAGGCGTGAGGCATAAATATCAAGGATCGGTGACGACGATGACGTCCACAGAACACAGCACGCGAGCCGACATGCTGGCCCATATGGGCAGCCTTCAGCAGGCCGCCTACGTGCGCCCGATCGAATACTAGGAAGGCCGAGCCCACGGCCTCAAGGCCATCGAGGTGAAGAACGGTCCGTTGCGTTTCGTGTCCATGGCCGACCGCGCCCTCGACGTCTGCCAGTTCGAATACCGCGGCGAGAACCTCGTACTGCGTCGCACAATCACCAGCGTGTACGGCCGGCTGTCGATCACGGTCGAGGATGAGGTGACCAACGAATCCTTCCGCGACGATCAGTCCCGAAAGCGTGTACCTGCACGAGCTCGCCGCCGACGAGAACGGCCGCAGCTTCGCCGCCGTGGTCAACCGCAAGCTCGGACTCGGAGTCGTCATCGACTTCGACGCCAGCCTCTTCCCATACTTCATGGAATGGAAGTCGACGGGTGCGGGCGACTACGTGGTCGGCCTCGAACCCTCGAACTCCAGCGTCCACGGCCGAGGCTGGCACGAGCAGCGCGGCGACCTGCACGCCATCGCCCCGCAGGCCAGCGAACGCAAGTCCCTGACCTTCACCGTCATCGAAGGCGAGGCCGCGATTGACGGGCTCATCGCCCGCCGCGACGCCCTGCTCGGCTGAATTGTGAGATAATATCGGCCGATATGTGAATGGCTGATTAGCGTGGGGAGCATGGTTACCTGGGATTCGGAACAGTATCTGCGATTCAAACGGGAGCGCACGCAGCCGGCGCGTGATCTGGCGATGCAGCTGCCGCCGGACGACGGCAGCGTCACGCGCGTGCTGGATATTGGCTGCGGGCCGGGCAACAGCACGGCCGTGCTGCGCGAACGCTACCCGCACGCCGAGATTCTCGGCGTCGACAGCTCGCCGGGCATGATCGAGACAGCGCGCAAAACCTATCCCGACATCGATTTCCAGCTGTGCGACGTGTCCGCGCGGCTGGACGAGCTGCCGGCCGACTTCGACGTGGTCTTCTCCAATGCCTGCATCCAATGGGTGCCGGACCATCCGCATCTGATTCCCGGACTGCTCGCCCGGCTCAGGGTCGGGGGAGTGCTGGCTGTGCAGACGCCGATGAACTATGAGGAGCCGATTCACCGCATCATCGGTGGTATCGTGCACTCGCCCGCGTTCGCGGACAAGCTGCCGCAGCAACGCGAGTTCTACAACCTCACGCCGCCCGAATACTGGGAGCTGCTGCATGCGCATGCCAGCGCCTTCCGCATGTGGAAGGTCACGTACATGCACACGCTGCCCTCGCATGAGGCGATTATGGACTGGTATCGCGGCACCGGCATGCGTCCGTATCTGCAGGCGCTTGACGACGCCAGCCGCAAGAAGTTCGAGGGCGAAGTGTTCGCCCAGGTCCGCGAGGAATACCCCACACAGTCGGACGGCAGCATCATCTTCCCCTTCCCGCGTTTCTTCTTCCTCGCGACTCGGTAGAAGCTCGCCGGATTCGCGTACTGGGCGGCGCGACCTGTTTCCCGCGCCGCCAGCTGTGGGTTGACCTCGCTACTGGGCTTGCGGTGATGCCGCTGGCTGCTGCGCTGTTTCCGATTGCGATGGCATTTGCATATGCGGCGCGATGCGGGGGAGCAGTTCTTCGGAGACAAAGTGCCCGATCTCGGTGGGGGTGGTCATGATCGAGCCGCTTAGCGCTGCACGGAATGTGCCGATGATGCCGGAAACGTAGAACTGCTTCAGAAGGATGCGGCGTTTGCGTTCGGCCGGATCGGCGATGGAGTCGATATCCGGCTCGCCGGGGAACAGGACCGGTTGCAGGAATGGCCAGGCAGTCTCCTCGGCGCATCCGGCGCCGGCAAATCCACCACGCTGAACATCCTGGGCGCCATGGAAAACAACGACAAAGTCGCACTGGCCGTCGCCTTCTCCACAACGCTCGGCGGCATTATGGCCATCGTCAAACTGGCGATGGGATTGTGGACGATGTCCGTGCTGTTCATCGTGAGCGCCGTGTACTACGCGATGCTGTGCGTCTCACGTTTCTCCATCGTCAAATCGCATACCCGTACGCGCCAGATTGCCGACCGCGTGCAGCGACTCACTCAGGAGATGAGTGTCTACCACCGTACCGGTGGGCTCCTGTGCTTCATCGGCCTGTGGATGCTGCTGCGGCGGCGCTGGATGGTGCCGGCGTCGGGCGAAGATTCCCCGGACGATGCCGTTCCTGCAGTCGAGATCACGGCTGAAACCGAGGCGTAGGGCGTCGCAATGCCTGTTTACAATCGACCCGAATGGTCTTTGTGGTGAGAAGAGGCATATGGTGAGGCTGCCGACGTTGAACGTGAATTGGAGTCACGATCGGGTCTACGCGATTCGGCGCGGAGTGGTCGCCTGCTGTATCCTGTTCTGCCTGATCGGCGCCGGAGTCGAGACCGCGGCGGCGCAGCGCAGCTGGCCGCGAGCCGACACCGCATCCGCCGCC
>ERZ779888.3749-NODE-3749-length-10880-cov-5.494503_pt1 | contig 10880 bp, 10 predicted proteins | sample MGYA00511245_ERZ779888 | MGnify/ENA primary metagenome ERZ779888 (study PRJEB29588, sample SAMEA2155255) | human gut metagenome | biome: human gut; feature: human-associated habitat; material: faeces | place: Denmark | collected 2008/2010 ... | reverse complement strand
ATCTTACAAGAATATAAGTTTTGCAATAGTTATAGAGTTAATGATAGAGTTAGCCAGTATTTATTAAAAAATGTAATTTATAATGGTAAAAGTTATACTGACGAGGATATGTTATTTAGAATACTAATATTTAAACTATTTAACAAAGAATCAACTTGGGAATTATTATTAAATAATTTTGAAGATATTACTTTAAAAACTTTTGATGTTAAAGCCTATTCAAAAACATTAGAAAGTGCTATATCAAATGGAACTAAAATTTATAATGATGCTTATATTAGTTGTGCTAATAAAGCATTTGGTTATGATAGAAAACATGCTAACCATTTAGCACTTTTAAATAAAATGTTTAATGAAGATAAAATGCAAAGTAAAATCGTTAAATGTAAAACTATGGAACAAGCATTTAATATAATTAAAAGTTATCCATTAATAGGTGATTTTATGGCTTATCAATTAGTAACTGATATTAATTATAGTGAAGTGGTAAATTGGAAAGAAGATGAATTTACAGTAGCAGGACCTGGTTCATTAAGAGGAATAAAAAAGTGTTTTATTGATAAAGGTAAAATGAGTAATGAGGATATAATTAGGTATATGTATGAACATCAAGATGAAGATTTTAAAAGACTTAATTTAGATTTTAAAAAAATTGGTAATAGACCATTACAACTTATTGATTGTCAAAATATATTTTGTGAATTAGATAAATATTGTAGACAAGCATTACCTGATTTAAAATCAAACAGAACTAAAATCAAAAAACATTATGTACCCAAAAAAGAAAGAATAGAATATATCTATCCAAAAAAATGGAAGATATAGAACACAGGAATGAGGAAATGTATGAATAGTATGAATACTAATTACAACTTATTAAAAAATAAAGAAATAATTGCAATTTTAGATGGAGATTTTCAAATAGAAGAAGTTGATGGTATAAGAATTGCTATGCCTTATTTAAGTGGGCCAATGCTTTGTGAACTTTCCCAAAAGTTTGGATGCTATCAAGAATATTACTGGAAAAATAGTTCTAAAACAAATTTAAGTAGATGGCAGTATATGGATAATCTTTTAGAATATGTTATTAAGGAATGTAAAGTAAGCCAACTTTTATCATATATGATGGATAAAGAAAGATTTTCTGATAATTTGAGAAAATTAAGTAATGTAAGTGATATAGAAAAAATGTATAAATATATTATAAAAAAAGTTTTAGATCAAATTAATTCAATATTGTACTTTGGTGGGCATGAATTGATTATGACCAATAATCAATATGTTGTTAAGAATATAGATGAAAAAATTAATATTAATATCCCAAATATAAATATTATCGATAGGGATTATATTAAAGATTTATCAGAACGTGCCATGAAGGATATTGATGATGGGAACTTAGATAGTGCAATTACAAAATCTAGAACTATTTTAGAAGAAACTTTTTGCTATGCTATTGAAATTAAAGGTAAAGAGCCTTCTGATAGTGGTGATATTGGAAAATTATATAAACAGGTAAAGGATTTATATAGTATGCATGCAAATAAGGATATGGATAAAAGAATCAACAAGTTATTATCTGGTCTTGAAAATATTGTTCAATCCATTGCTGAAATGAGAAATAATGGAAGTGATTCACATGGTCTTGGAAGTAAGAGAGTAAACATTTCAGACTATCATGCTAGATTAGCGTTAAATTCTTCTACTATTATGGCTGAATTTATTCTTTCTGTATCACAACATTCAAGGTAATATTTTTAAAATATAGGGTATGGGAGTTCCTATATACGAATTTGTGCGGGAGTACAAATTCAGTGCTGGCTAGACATAGATTTTATTCCCATATTCAAAAAAACAAAAAAGAGGATTAAATTATTCTGATAATTTTTTCCTCTTTTTTGAAGATTATTTATATAAAAACATATTCATTTAGGACAATTTCTTCTGCTGTATTTTTATAGTTGTTCATTAATTTTGTCCATTCTAATGGATTTAATTCTTTGTTTTTTTTAGATAGTCTTTCATCATTTTTAATATAATTTTCCATTAGTTCTTCATAATAATTCTCACAAGAACCACTGACTAAAAGAAGATGATGAGTTAATTTATTTGTCATCAATAATGTTTCATAAAGTGCTTGCTTGTTTTGGGCGATAAAGTGTAATCTTAATATTCCATATCTTCCAAACCTTCCATAATTTTCGTCTTTTTCTAAATATAAATCTGGTAATAAATAATCTCCTTTTCTTGTATAAGTAACTTTCATTTTTTATCATTCCTTTCTTCTTTAAATAGTGTTAATTAATTCATTTTTTGGTACTAATATTAAAATATCTTTAATAACATTTTTTTCAGTATATGGACAACTGACAATGCCATCTATATATAAATGTTCTTGTGATTTAGTAATAAATTCTTCTAAAAATTTATTAGAATATTCTTTGTTTTTCATCTTCATAATTGATAAAATATCATAATTCAATTCCATATTTTTTAACTCAATTTCATCAATTTCTTTATGAAATTTAATTCCAATATTATTGTCATTCATAATAGTATTAAGATATTTTAAGTATTCTTTACTGCTTTTAGTTATAAATTCATCTGTGAATTTTATATCTTTAATATCAATATTATAGTTTTTATCACGTTTAATTTCTATCATAGATATAAGTCTATGAATCATATCTCTTTTAGCTTCTCTTGATAATAAATCATAAAGAAAAGCAAATCCAATATTCTTAATATTAGTAAAAAATAAAGTGTTATTTTTCTCAGAACAATCTAATTTTTTAACAAGTTCTATTGTATATTCTTTAGAATTATTATCTGGATCAAGTCTAACTTTCTTTTGATTTAGTTTATCAATTTCCTTTTTGATAACATCATTTTTATGATTGATTGTTTCGATATCTAAATTAGAACTTAAATATAAATCTACTAATCTTTTTTCCTGTAATTTTAATTTTTCGATTGCTTTTTCTATATCTTTTACATCATCACTTTTGGTAGAATTACAAGTTATAATTTCATTATCCATAGAAAGCATAAATAGTGTTAATTCTTCTAATACTTGTTTTAATTTTATTTCGATTTTTTCAGTATTATAATGAAGTCCAAATCCACTACAATTATGATTTTTACATCTTAAATGATAATAAACTTTTTGTTTCCCGTTAGGATATTTAAAAGATTCTGATGATGACATTATCTCACCACAAATAGGGCATTTTACTAAACCAGAAAACAAATGAATATATTCTCCGTAGTTAGAATGTTTGTTTTTTACTAAAACATTTCTAGTAGCATTCCATGTTACTTCATCAATAATTGGTTCACAATAATTTTCAACTCTTAAAATATCTTGTGGCTTTCTTTTGTACTTTCCATATTCAAAGATACCAATATAAATAGAATTAGTAAGTATTTTATAAACTCTATCTGCTTTCCATTTCCCTTGCTTTAAATAAGCATTATTATCTTTCATAATATTAGCAATACCTCTTGTAGAATTGCCTTGTTTGCATAATTCAAATATTTCTTTTACAACCTCAGCTTCAATAGGTTCTACTTCTAAATGACCAGTTTCCTTATTTCTAATATAGCCATAAGGTGCTTTGCTAGGATGAATACGTTCCAATGCCATTTCTTCCATGGCACGTTTAGTTCTTGCCCCGATTTCTTTTCTTTCTCTTTGACCAAATACTAAATTCATTCCAAAAATCATTTCACCATTAGCAGTAGATACATCATAAGGTTCGAGCATTAGTTCTATTTTTACATCATGTTCCTCACAATAATTAAGTAGCCAAAAGCCATCATAATTATTACGAGTAAGTCTATCAACTTTAATTGCAACTAATTTATCAATCTTTTTAGATTTAATGTCTTTTAGTAATCTTTGCATTTCGGGTCTCATCAAATCTTTTCCAGAATGTCCAGCATCATTATAAACATCAACAATATCATATTCATTCTTTTCACAATATTCTTTAATCATTCTAAGTTGTGAATCAATAGAATAACCATTATCTCTTTGGTCGTCAGTAGATACTCTTACATAAATACCACATCTCATAGTTTTCCTCCTTTCACTAAATTTCGAGAAATATTAAAATACTTCTCATATGTTTCCTCACTCAAACGCAAAATATCAGACACTAAATTTAAAATTTTTAATATTTCTTATTAATTTTCTCAATTAGAGTGAGTTTTATGAAGTTAAATTTAATATATTTCTCATATGTTTCCTCACAAATAAGCAAAATGTATAGTCTAAAATTAAAACTTTTTTAAAAATTGTGTAATTTCTTTAATGTTGTACTTTTGATTATGCTCTTTAATATAAAATGGCTTATTTGATATTTCATTAACTTTGTATTCAAGTATTGTAAGAGTAGTAGGATATGTAATTTGGTATTCAGTAGGTATTATTACTTGTAGATTGGTGTGCAATATAGTTTTTATTTGTCCTAATTTAACTGTATATTTAAAGTCTTTTAAAATGCCAGTTAAATCTTTATTAGGTTTTAGATTTTCAATTACTTTAAATTCAAGCATGAAAAAAGTCCTCCTTTCTAGAAAGAGAACTTTTAAAGTTTTATATAAAATAAAAACTCACGAACTTTTAAGTCCGTAAGTTGATTTCAAATGGAGCGGATAGCGAGAATCGAACTCGCGCGACCAGGTCGGAAGCATGGCATTCTACCACTAAATTATATCCGCACTTTGTTGTAGTAAATACAACAAGCTTATATATATTATAAAATATTAAATTAGTTTTTGCAATAATTAATTAATAACCTTTTGATTCTTCTAAACTTTCATCATTATCGATAAAATCTTGAATATCTATTATTCTAAAAGATTCTTTAGTATCTCTTACAATTACTTGCTTTAATCCAGCATTTATTATCATTTTTTTACACAAGGCACAAGGATTAGCATTTTGAACATATGTATTATCATTATAATTTATACCTACCAAATATAAAGTTCCATTAAGCATATCTTTTCTGCTAGCACTAATAATAGCATTTTGTTCTGCATGAACACTTCTACATAATTCATAACGTTCACCACGTGGAACTTGTAATTCTTCCCTTAAACATGATTTTAAATCACAGCAATTTTTGCGCCCTCTGGGTGCACCATTATAACCAGTAGAAATTATTTCATCATTTTTTACTATAATTGCTCCAAAATTTCTTCTAATGCAAGTACTTCTTTTGGTAACAGTTTCTGCAATATCTAAATAATAGTTTATTTTATCAATTCTATCCATTACAAGACCTCCTATTTAAAACTTTAAAATATTATACCATAAAAATTGAAAAAGAAATAGAAATATGATATATTAAACATATTAACGAAAAAAAGAGGGATAGAATGAGTTTGTTATTTAACAATAATATTGAAAACACAAAGGTCTATGCATTTGTTGGGCCTTCTGGAACAGGAAAAAGTTATAGAGCGCAGATGGTGGCAAATGAAAATGGAATAAGCTATATAATAGACGATGGACTTTTAATAAAGGAAAATAATGTCATAGCGGGAACGTCTGCAAAAAAGGCTCCTACTAAAATAGAAACGGTTAAAAGAGCTATTTTTGTGAATGAACAGGAAAAGCAAGAAATGAAAAAAGCTATAAAAAAATACAAGCCAGAAGCAATTTTAATATTGGGTACTTCTGACGGAATGGTAGAAAAAATAGCAGAAAATTTGGGATTGCAAAAACCTACAAAGACCATATATATAAATGAAGTCGCAACAGAAACGGAGATGCAAACCGCCAAAACAATAAGGAAGACAGAAGGAAAACATGTAATACCTGTGCCAACATTTGAAATAAAAAAAGATTTTTCAGGCTATATATTAGATCCGTTACAAATATTTAAATCAAAGGGAAAAGGGAATGCACCATATATATCTGAAAAGTCAATAATAAGACCAACATTCAGCTATTTAGGAAATTTTGTAATATCAGATACAGTTTTTAGACAGATTGCAGAATATTTGGCTAAAAGAACAGATGCAATAAATAAAATTATAAGAATTAGAGTAGAAAAAACACCGGAGGGACCGACAATTTATATGGAAGTGATTGTTACATATGGTTATAATGTATTAGTTGCGTTGCGAGAATTTAAAGAAAAAGTTATAAAGGAAATAGAAAAATTAACAACAATGAACGTAGTTGATATTACGATTGTTGCAAAAGGTATATATATGCCTGAAGAAAAAAAAGATATTTAAATTAACGGAAAGGATAAGGTTATTATGAGCTTTATAGTTGCAATAGATGGACCAGCGGGAACTGGAAAGGGAACAATTACAAAATTAATTGCAAAAGACTTTGGACTTATTAATATAGATACGGGAGCGACATATAGATGTGTTACATTAGAAATGATTAACCAAAATGTTTCTATAAACGAAAAAGATAAGATAATAAAAATATCAGAAACTATAAAAATAGATATAAAAAATAATGAAGGCATACAAACTATTTTCCTAAATGGAGAAGATGTTACAGATAAAATAAGAAGTAAAGAAGTAACAGCTTTAGTTTCACAGGTCTCTGCTATAGTAGAAGTAAGGTTAAATATGGTAAAATTGCAAAGAAAATTAGCAGAAGGAAAAGATGTTATTATGGAAGGAAGAGACATTACAACATATGTATTTCCAAATGCAGATGTAAAAATATATTTAGATGCAGATGTAAAAGAAAGAGCTAGAAGAAGGTATAAAGAAAACCTAGAAAAGGGCATAAATATGACCTATGAGGAAGTCTTAGAAAAAATAAAAATTAGAGATCATAATGACAGCAACAAAGAAATAGGTTCGTTAAAAATTGCAGAAGATGCTATAGTTATTGATACTACATATTTGACAATAGAACAAGTTAAAGAAAAAGTAGCTGATATAATAAATAAAGCGAAAGGAGGTCAACAATGTTAAGAAAAATAGTTGTTTTTCTGGTATATATATTTAATCTTGTAGTATTTAGAGTAGAAAAAAATGGAGAAGAAAATATAAAGGAAAAAGGGGCATATTTGATATGTGCTAATCATAGGTCAAACTGGGATGCACCAATATTGGTATCAAATTTAAAAAGAAAAGTATATGTAATGGCAAAAGCAGAATTATTTAAAAATAAATTCATTAAATGGTTTGGCAGAAAGTGTTGTGTATTTCCTGTTAAAAGGGGAATGAGAGATATAGAGTCTATAAAGTATTCATTAAATTTATTAAAAGATGGGGAAATATTGGTTATATTTCCAGAAGGAACAAGAAATGGAATGGAGAAAAATGGAAAAGCACAAAATGGAGTGGCCTATATGGCGATAAGAACAGGAGTTCCGGTAATCCCAGTTGGAATTCAAGGAGAGATGAAGCCTTTTAAAAAAGTAAAATTAAATATAGGAGAACCATTGGACTTTAGCCAGTATAAAACAAATAAACCTGAAAAAGAAATACTAGATAAGGTAAGCAAAGAAATAATGGATAACATAATTATGTTGACAAATGAAAAGAAATAGGGTAAAATATAAGGGTTAGTAATATAGAAATTAACATAAAAATACAAAGAAAAGAGAAGGGGAAAAATGATAAACGAAAACATAAGAAATATAGCAATTATAGCACACGTAGACCATGGCAAAACAACACTTGTAGATGCACTTTTAAAACAAAGCCATATATTTAGAGAAAATGAGCAAGTACAAGAAAGAGTAATGGATTCAAATGATTTGGAGAAAGAAAGAGGAATAACAATTCTTTCTAAAAACACATCCGTAATGTACAAAGACATCAAAATTAATATAGTAGATACACCAGGACATGCTGACTTTGGAGGAGAAGTTGAACGTGTTTTAAAAATGGTTGATGGTGTACTTTTATTGGTGGATGCTTTTGAAGGCCCAATGCCTCAAACAAGAGAAGTATTAAAAAAATCTCTTGCATTAAATTTAAAACCAATAGTAGTAATTAATAAAATAGATAGACCAGGTGCAAATCCACTAAAAGTAGTTGACCAAGTATTAGAATTATTTATAGAATTAAACGCAACAGATGAACAACTAGATTTTCCAGTTGTTTATGCATCTGCAAAAAATGGAATTGCAAAAATGAACTTAGACGAAGAAAGCGATAATGTAAATTGCATTTTTGAGACCATAATAAATAATATTGAGCCTCCAAAATGTGATATAGATGGAACAATGCAAATGTTAGTATCAAATATAGACTATGATGAATATTTGGGAAGAATAGCAGTAGGAAGAGTTGAGAGAGGAACAATAAACAATGGAACAACAGTAGCTGTTTGCAAAAAGGATAAAACAGAACAAGGCAAAATAGCAAAATTATTTACATATGTAGGATTAAAGAGAACAGAGGTTGAAAGTGTTTCTGCAGGGGATATAGTTTGTCTATCAGGTATTTCGGATATAAACATAGGGGATACAATTTGTGATGTAAATAATCCAGAAAAAATAGATTTTGTAGATATAGATGAACCAACAGTATCTATGACATTTAGTGTAAACAATGGTCCATTTGCAGGAAAAGAAGGTCAATTTGTAACCTCAAGACATATAAGAGATAGATTATTTAAAGAGCTAGAAAGAAATGTTAGTTTAAGAGTAAAAGAAACAGATTCTGCAGATAGTTTTGAGGTTTGCGGTCGTGGAGAATTGCACTTATCTGTTTTAATAGAGACTATGAGGAGAGAAGGTTTTGAATTATTAGTTTCTAGACCAAAAGTAATAATAAAGGAAATAGATGGAGTTAAATGTGAGCCTATGGAAAGACTTGTAGTTAACGTTCCAGATGAATGCATAGGTAATGTTATAGAAAAATTGGGAAGAAGAAAAGCAGAAATGCTTAATATGGAACCAGCAGAAGTTGGACATACAAAGGTAGAATTTAAAGTTCCTGCTAGAGGGTTAATTGGTTATAGAACAGAATTCTTAACAGATACAAAAGGTGTAGGAACAATGAATAGTATTTTTGACTGCTATGAGCCATATAAAGGTGAAATACAAGCAAGAACAAGAGGAGTACTTGTGGCATTTGAACAAGGAACATCAATAACATATGGATTATATAATGCTCAAGAAAGGGGAGAATTGTTTATAGGACCAGGTGTTGATGTATATGAAGGAATGATAGTAGGCATAAATTCTAGAAACGAGGATATATCAATAAATGTATGCAAAGAAAAACACCTAACTAATACAAGGGCTTCTGGTTCAGATGACGCTTTACGTTTAGTACCACCAATTCAGTTATCACTAGAAAAAGCAATAGAATTTATAGAAGAAGATGAGTTAGTGGAAGTTACACCAAAAAGCTTAAGACTAAGAAAGAAAATATTAGATAATAAGACAAGAGAAAGAATGGCGGCAAGAGCAAAGAAATAAAGGAGGAATGAGAATGAGCGAAGGATACTCTAGAGATTCAAAAGGGAATATTGTTAGGAATATGAAAGGATATTATTCAAGGACAACTAGGCTAGAATATAAGGAAGATGCGAAAAATAAAAAAACTCGTGAAATTAATAATGTAAGAGATGAACTTATGCGAAAAATTGATAGTGTAACAAGAGCTTATGCAAGTAAGTGTGCAGGAAGAATGTTAAGTGATGTGGTTAATGAGATATATGGTATATTTGCAGAAGAATGTGAGAAACATAGAGAAGCTGGTTATGTAGAATCCGTTAGCGAAGAAATAATTAAAAATAGAATAAAAGATGTATTAATTAGAGAATATAATAAGCTAAATGCTAGTGGAGAGCATGATGAAAGATAGCATTAAGCAGAAAGCTTTGGAAAACCATATTCCAATATTAATGGATGATACATTAGAAGTTATAGCCAAGATATTAAAACAGAATAATCCCAAAAGCATATTGGAAATAGGAACTGCTGTGGGTTATTCTGCAATATGCTTTTCTGAGTTTCTTACAGAAGGTGGAAAAATAGATACAATAGAGAGAGATGTTCAAAGAGCAGAAGAGGCGATTGAGAACATAAAACAAGTTGGGGTAGAAGATAAAATAAATGTAATAATAGGTGATGCTGTAGATATTCTCCCTACACTAAACAATAAATATGATATTGTTTTTATTGATGCTGCAAAAGGAAAGTATCCATTTTTCCTAGAACAAGCTATTAGAATGGTTAATAAAAATGGAATAATAATAGCAGATAATGTTTTATATAAAGGCTATGTATTGGGCGATTATAACAAACATAAGCAACGAACAGCAGTAAGAAACTTAAGAGAGTATATATATAAAATAACAAATACCCCTAATATTCAAACAGAAATATTAGAGGTAGGAGATGGATTAGCTATTTCTAAAATGATTTAAATAATATATCGTATACAAGAAAGGACGGTGTCTGCTATAAAAACAACCAAAACAGTTGATATAGCAGTCACTTGAATTTTATGTGGGATTTTTGCTAAAATTAAATTGACATGTTTTTTTATAAAAGGATACAAATGATTTATAAAAAGTATGGCAATAAACCCCCATGCAAATGAGTGAAAAATACTAATACGACCATTTATATTTAAAAAGCGCTCAGAATAGTCCCACCATTTTAAACCGAATAAAGCATCCAAACCAAAACTTACAATATATTCGAAAAAAGTGAATATAGCAACTGAAGAAAAAAATAACTTTATTGAATTATATTATTCTGAGTGATTTGACAATCTAATTAATGAGAGGTAGCATTCAATCAATGGAGGATTTTTTATGACTATTGATGAATTGTTTTCAAGAGATGAAAAAAGGACTAAAAAATTATATGATACAGAACTATTAGCAAAACTCTTATTACTTAATTTTGAGTTTTCAAATAACA
>ERZ779888.3747-NODE-3747-length-10882-cov-2.987716_pt1 | contig 10882 bp, 6 predicted proteins | sample MGYA00511245_ERZ779888 | MGnify/ENA primary metagenome ERZ779888 (study PRJEB29588, sample SAMEA2155255) | human gut metagenome | biome: human gut; feature: human-associated habitat; material: faeces | place: Denmark | collected 2008/2010 ... | reverse complement strand
AATCGGCGTGACTCATGCGGCAATCAGTTATTGGGAAAACGGCGTAAATATTCCAAACGTTCTTGATTGTTGGCTGCTTGCCGACGTATTGGAAATTACTATTGACGACCTTGTAGGAAGGAATATTGAAAACTGATATCGTTTATTGATTTAAGCTCAAATTTATTGCCTTATTTTCCGACAGTTTTGAAGTTTGCCGAAATGTTTCAGGCTTAGATACGATTGTCTGCCGTTATAAAAAAACCGAACGCGACGTTCGGTTTTAATCATTTAACATTATTTGAAAAAAATTATTTTTACAGCTTATAAAACTTATTTTCTTTTGCCTTTTCTTCCTCTAACTCTTTTTGTTCTTTTTCCGCCTTTTTCAAAAGCTCGTCGTTGTCCTCTTTTTTATCGACGGCTTCGGATTCGTGCTCGTAAAGGTCGCGCTCGACTTGTTCTAAAAGTTCCGTCTTTTCTCTATGCTCTTGCTCTTCTTCCTTTTTGCCCTGTTCTTCCACGGACGGCGGCGAAACGTAGTCACGGTCAATATCTATTACGAAATTATATTTCATACCCTCTTCCCCGACAAAATTGTGTTTAAACCAATCGGTTATTTCCTCTTGGGTATGCTTTTCAAAAAACGGCAGGACGACGTCAAACAGAATATTCGTTATGTTGGGGCCGGCAATTATTCTGAAATCGTGAAGCGATAGATGGTCGTCGAGTTTAGAAAGCAAAACAATGCTCTCCTCTTTTAACTTTTTGACCAAAGGATTGTTTACGTCGATAGGGTCCATATGCACGGAAAGATGTATGCCCATTTTCTTTTTGAAGTCTTGTTCTATCTCGTCGATGAGTTCGTGCGACTCCATGACGTCTACGGAAGAATCGACTTCTACGTGCACCATTACAAAATTTCTGCCTTCGCCGTAATTGTGTATCATAAGGTCGTGTATTCCCAAAACGCCGTTGTAGGACATAAGCTCTTTTCTTATTTTAACGACAAGCTCTTTGGGCGGTTTTTCGCCGAGAAGCGGTTTTACCGTGTTTGCCACAAGTTTGATGCTCGATATCACGATAAGAACAGAAACCAAAAGACCGCATATACCGTCGATGCTGACTTCGACGTCAGGCAAAAAGTCAATCAGCAGACTCGCCGCCAAAACGGCAGTGGTAGAAATTGTGTCGTTTATGCTGTCCACACTCATTGCCTTTAAACTTTCGCTGTTTATTTTTTTTGCAAAACTGCGATAAACAAAAAGCTGATATAATTTTAATGCTATTGCAACCGCCAAAATAACATACGTTGCAACCGAAACGGAAGTAGGCGCAGGGGATATTATCTTTTCGACGCTCTCTTTTCCGAGTAGCACTCCGATTATAAGCACTATGAGTGCGACAAAAAGCGCCGTTATGTATTCATATCTTGCATATCCGTATGGGTGCTTGGAATCGGCGGGCTTTGACGACATTTTAAAGCCGAACATAGTGACTACGCTGTTGCCGGAATCGGACATATTGTTGATTGCGTCGGCAATAACGGTTATACTCTGACCGATGATACCTACGACGATTTTGCCCGTAAAAAGCAATATGTTTGTGATAAGCCCGAAAACGCTCGCAAGCATTCCGTATTTAAACCTGACGGCGGGATTTGAAGTGTCTTTATAATTTTTGATAAAAATCCTTTCTAAAAACATATCCAATTTTGCCTCTTTGCTAAATTGAGTTTATGTAAATATAGCACAATATTTTATTTAAAACAATTATTTTTTCCTTTTTGCTTCAATTATCCGCTATTGACTTTAGGTGAAAAAAAATATATCATTTTCTTGCCGAAATTTTAGACAAATAAAAGTTTTAACTTATTATAGGCTCAATGCTCCGATTAAAGCATTTAAACCTAATAATATTAAAAGTAAAGCTTAGCTTTTACTCTGACAGTTAAAACCGCTCAGGGGGAAAAATGCAAAAACAAATTAAAATAAACGAACAAGTCGACCTGCTAAAAGCGGACGGCACATTAAATGCAAAGGGATACGCCACAAGGAACATATTTAACTATAACCGTGAAAACATTCCCCGCCGCTTAAAAAATCGGCTTAAAGAGTGGGATTTTTATCAGCTGTCCGACGGAAATTATATGGTGCAGATTTCTTTTTTCAATATCTCGCTCGCTTCCTGCGCCTCTCTTACCCTGCTCGACTTAAAGAGCGGAAGGAAAATTTTTTCATCGAAAATCGTTCCGTTCACCAAAAATAAATACCGCATGCCGAAAAACGGAGACACGCCACACCGCTTTGAATTTTTAAAGGGTAAAATAAAACTTGTTTTTGACGCCGAAAAGGATACCCGAAAAATTTTTTACAGCGATTTAAAAAAGAAGATATACGCCTCGTTCACCCTATACGAAACAAACAGGGAATCCATCGTAATTGCGACGCCGTTTAAACAAAAGGGAAGATTTTTCCTTACGCAAAAACTTAACTGTATGCCCACCGAGGGTTGCGTCGAAATAAAGGGAAACAAAATCTCGTTTGAAAAGGACAAAACTTTCACCGTGCTCGATTGGGGCAGAGGCGTGTGGCCGCACAGCAACTGCTGGTATTGGGGAAACGGCTCGGCATACGTCGACGGGAAACTGTTCGGCTTCGAACTGACCTGGGGCTTCGGAATAGAAGACTACGCCACAGAAACGGCAATCTTTTACGACGGAAAATGCGAAAAACTCTCCGCCGTCCGTCTTGAAACTCCTCCGCAGAAAAATTATCTTGCCCCGTGGCACTTTATTTCCGACGACGGCAAATTCGATATGACAATGACGCCCTTTTACGACTACAAAAACGGAGCGATAATTTTAGGGCTCGTCGGTATGAAATCGCATCAGGTGCACGGACTTTGGAGCGGCACGGTAAAACTGGATAGCGGAAAAACGCTTGAGATAAAGGATATGTACGCCTTTTGCGAATATGTCGTCAACAAGTGGTAGCCGTCGCATATCCCCTCCTCCGATAAATAGTCTTTGGCACCGAATACAACCTTGTATGCGATATATAAAGCTAACCGTCGGTTATTGCGGTTATCGCAAAAATAAAAAGGCTTTTAAAAGCCTTTTTTTGTGCGCCGTAAAGCTAATATACTTTGTTATCTGTCTTTGTTATTTTTTTCCCCTGAAGGCGTTTTTGATTTTTTCGCCTGCCGCTTTAAAAGAGTTTTCCACTTTTGTTACGACGTCGTCTATCCTGTTTTCGGCGTTTTCTAACTTTTCCGATATCTTATCGCCAAAAGATTTTTTCTTTTTGTCGGTTTTGTATTCCGCTTTTTCTTCGGCTTTAGCGTTGTCTGCCAAAAAGGCTCCGTCATAAAAGTTGTCGGCAGAGGCTTTACCGCTCTTTTCGGCGGTTTTTTGCGCTTCGCTCCCGAATTGCTCGGCAGCCTCTTTTTTGCCAAAGTCGCTTTCGTCCTCGCTTTCGTCGTCTAAGTCACGCAACTTTTTCAATTCCTCATAGCACACCTTTGCCATTTGCGTTATCTTGACCAAATCGGCGTCCGCTTTATAAAGCTCCTTTTTGAGAGCCAAAAGTTTGTTTTTTAAACTCTCGTCCGTCAGACGGCTCAGGCACTCGCTCAGATTAAAAGAAAATTCCGCCAAAAGTTGACCTGAATCTATCTCGCCTTTTATAAACTTTTTGAGGGCGTCCAAAATCGATTTCATTATTTAAAGTATTTTACTCCCGATTCAAAAATCTTCATATCGAAATTGCCGTCAAAGTTTTTGTATAACGCCTTGCCCCCTCTTTCGCTGTGTCCCATCTTACCGAAAATTCTGCCGTCAAGCGAGGTTATGCCCTCTATCGCCTGTCTGCTTCCGTTGGGGTTGAAAGGCGAAATCATTGTAGCATTACCGTCAAAGTCTACATACTGCGTTGCAATCTGTCCGTTTTGGGCAAGCTCGTTTAAAATCTCGTCGGAAGCTATAAACTTGCCTTCGCCGTGCGATACGGGGACGGAATACACCTCGCCCGGTTTCGTGGCGCTAAGCCACGGCGATTTGTTTGAAGCGACTCTGATATTAGCTATCGTCGAGATATGCCTCGGCATGGTGTTGAACGTGAGCGTAGGCGAGTTATCCGTCATCGGCAGAATCTTTCCGTAAGGGACAAGCCCGAGTTTGACAAGCGCCTGGAAACCGTTGCAGATACCGAGGATAAGTCCGTCTTTGTTTTCGATAAGCTCCGAAACGGCGTCGGCTATTTCCGCATTGCGGAACATCGTCGCTATAAACTTGCCGCTTCCGTCAGGCTCGTCTCCGCCCGAGAATCCGCCGGGGAACGCTATAATGTTTGCGCCCTTAACGCCTTTAGCTATCGCCTTGGCGCTTTCGGATATATCTTTAGACGACAGATTTTTTACGACAAAGATATCGCATTTTGCTCCCGCCGCCTCAAAAGCTCTCATCGTGTCGAGTTCGCAGTTCGTTCCCGGGAAGGCAGGGATAAACACTTTGGGCTGAGCGGTCTTGACGCTTGAAGCCTTGCCCTCTTTGACGACGTAGTTAAAACTTGTCGCCTCACCTTTCTCGTCCGTTTTGGCAGGATATATATCGCCAAGTCCGCCCTCGTATGCCTTGACTGCCTCGCCGTAACTTAAAACTTTGTCGCCTTGCGTAAAGTCGCCTTTTACCGTCTGACCTATATATTCGCACTCGAGACCGTCGGGGCAATCGACTATTATTTCGCCGTAATGTTCGGTGAAAATATCCTCCGTTTCAAATTTAAAGCCGAGACCGTTTCCGAAACAACTCTTTAGCACGGCAACGCCAATACCGCCGTTTTCGACAACCTGAGCAAACTTGATTTTGCCGTTTTTGATGTTTTCGGATATGACGGCGTATTTTTGCTTGACGTCCTCAAAATCGGGGACGGAGTATTCGTCCTTTTTGAAAGGCACGAAATAGAGTTTTTTGCCTTCCTCTTTAAGAACGTTGGTGATGAGCCTGTCCGTCTTTTGCGGAGCAAGCGCAAAAGATATGAGCGTGGGAGCAACGTCGATATTTTCAAAACTTCCGCTCATCGAGTCCTTACCGCCTATTCCGGCAACCCCCAATTCGCTCTCCGCCGTATACGCTCCGAGCAGCGCCGAAAGGGGCACTCCCCAACGGGCAGGATTTTGACCGAGTTTCATAAAGTATTCCTGCAAGGTAAGATATACCTTGTCGAGCGTGCAACCTGCCGCTATAAGTTTTGATACGGAACAGACGATAGAATATATCGCTCCCACAAAAGGAGACGACTCGGTAAGATAAGGCGTGAAGCCGTATGCGGCAACGGAAGCCGTATCTGCGCCGTCCGCTATAAGATTTGCTATTGCAAGAGTAGGAGTTAGCTGATTTTTGCCTCCGTAAGGCATAAACACCGTCCTTGCCCCTATCGTGGAATCGAACATCTCGCCGAGTCCTTTTTTGGAGCAGACGTTAAGGTCGGATAGCGCCGATTTCAATCCCGAGGCAAAGTCCGCCGTCTTTTTGTCAAAGTAGTGCGTCTTTTTATCCGATATAACGGCGCTCGCCGTCTGTCTTGCTCCGTTGGTATTTAAAAATTCTCGGGAAAGGTCAACGATTGTCCTGCCTTTGAAAGTCATTTTCATTCTGCCGTCGTCGGTCACGAGGGCGACTTTGGTGGCTTTCAGATTTTCCTGTTTGGCAAGCTCGTAAAAATGCTCCTCGTCCTTTGCGGCGATAACAATCGCCATGCGCTCTTGAGACTCGGATATGGCAAGTTCCGTTCCCGACAGTCCCTCGTATTTTTTGGGCACCTTGTCGAGGTCGATTTCAAGTGCGTCGGACAGTTCGCCTATCGCCACGCACACGCCACCTGCTCCGAAGTCGTTGCAGCGTTTTATCATTTTGGTCGCTTCGGGATTCAAAAACAGCCTTTGAAGTTTTCTTTCTATAAGGGCGTTACCCTTTTGCACTTCGGCGCCGCATTTTTCCACCGACTTGGTATCGTGCGCCTTCGACGAGCCCGTCGCTCCGCCACAGCCGTCTCTGCCCGTTTCGCCGCCTAAAAGTATGACTATATCGCCGCTTTCGGGACAGCTTCTGACTACGTTGCACTTTTTATTTGAGCCGACGACGAATCCCGTTTCCAGCCTCTTTGCCTTGTATCCCTCGTGATAAACTTCGTCTACTATTCCCGTTGCGAGTCCTATCTGATTGCCGTATGACGAAAAGCCTTTCGCCGCCACCTTGGTGAGCACCCTTTGCGGAAGTTTGCCCTTTAGCGTTTCCTTTTCGTGAGGAGAAGCGGCGCCCGTTATGCGCATTGCGCTGTAAACATACGTCCTGCCCGAAAGAGGGTCTCTTATCGCTCCGCCAAGACACGTCGCCGCTCCGCCGAACGGCTCGATTTCCGTCGGGTGGTTGTGCGTTTCGTTTTTGAACATGACGAGATAATCTTCCGTCTTACCGCCCACGGTGACGGGAACGACTATCGAACAGGCGTTGATTTCCTCCGACTCGTCGAGATTTTTGAGTTTGCCCGCCTTTTTCAATTCTTTGACCGCAATCGTGGCAACGTCCATAAGGCAGGGATATTTATCCGTCCTGCCCTTATAGAGTTCGCTGTGCAAGGACATATATCTGTCATACGCCTTTGAAATGTTTTTGTTTTCGGAATCTATCTTCACGTCGGTCAAGTGCGTCAAAAACGTGGTATGACGGCAGTGATCCGACCAATAGGTGTCGATAACCTTGATTTCCGTTTCGGTGGGATTGCGCTTTTCACCCTTGAAATAGCTTTGGACAAACTCGATGTCGGCAAGCGACATAGCAAATCCGTTTTCGGCGTGATACTTTATAAGCTCGTCCTTTGTCATATCGATAAAATGCGCTACTTCGGCAACGTCCACCGTGTCCATTTTTTCACGCTTTAAGGTTTCAAACTTATTTAGCGTTACTTCCTCGCTCTCGACGGGGTTGATAAGGTGACGTTTGATTTTATCCAAATTTACGTCACCCTTCACCGCATATACGGTGGCGCACTTTACGAGCGGTTTTTCCTTTTGCGTCAAAAGCTGTATGCACTGCGCCACACTGTCCGCTCTTTGGTCGTATTGACCTTCAAGCAAACCTATCGCAAAAACCTTATATGAGCTGTCGACGGAAAAATCGCCTATATACGCATTGTCTACGGGCGGCTCGGAAAACACGTTGACCACCGAGGCTTTGAACTCGTCTTCGGATATACCCTCCACGTCGTAGCGGAGCAATATGCGCAAAGCATCGATTTTTTCACCGAGCATATCCGCTATCTCGGCAATGAGTGCCTTTGAAAACTTATCGTCCTTTTTTTCAACAAATACTCTGTAAACCATAATCCCTTTTTTAAACGTCGTTTAAACCTTTATTTTTTATCGTTAGAAATTTCTGCCGTTCCCCTTTCGCCGTTTATGGGCAAAAGGAAAATGCGTTGCGCTAAATTTATTTTATAAACTTGTCGCCTATATCGTGTCTAAAATGCATTTTGTCGAAACTTATGTTTTCGATTGCCTTATAAGAGAGCGCCTTTGCCTCTTTGAGGCTGTCGCATACGGCGGTGACGCCTATGACCCTTCCGCCGTTGGTGACGAGTTTGCCGTCCGCAGTCTTTGTTCCGCTGTGATAGAGCGTCACGTTTTCGGGCAGAGTGCCGATTTTTATCTCTTTGCCCTTTTCGTATTTTTCGGGATAGCCGCCGCTTGCAAGCATAACGCACACGGCGCTTTTGTCGCTCCATTCTATTTTAATATCCGAAAGCCTTTCGTCGATGACCGCCTCGAATATATCCACAAGGTCGGATTTGAGCAATGGCAGCACCACCTGCGTTTCGGGGTCTCCGAAGCGGGCGTTGTATTCAATGACCTTTACGCCGTCGTCGGTTACGATAAGCCCGAAATACAAAACGCCTTTAAAGGGTCTGCCGAGGGCGTTCATTGCTCGCACGGTGGGAAGCATTATCTTTTCTTCCACTTCTTTTGCTATCTCTTTTGTATAAAAAGGCGACGGAGCAATCGTTCCCATACCGCCCGTATTCAAGCCCTCGTCGTTGTCGTTTGCCCTTTTGTGGTCGCAGCTGGGCACCATGGGATATATCGTCTTTGAATCGCAAAAAGATAATACCGAAACTTCCTTGCCCGTCAGAAACTCCTCTATGACCACCTTTGAGCCTGCCTTTCCGAAAACTCCCACGTTGAACATATCGTCGAGAGCCTTTTGCGCTTCGGCGTAGCTTTGGCAGATAATGACTCCCTTGCCCAACGCCAAGCCGTCCGCTTTTACGACAAGCGGATATTTTTGTCCTTTGGCGTAGTCGAGAGCGTTTTCATAGCTGTCGAACGTCTCGTATTTTGCGGTGGGGATACCGTATTTTTTCATCATATCCTTTGAAAACGCCTTCGACGCTTCGATAACTGCCGCCGCCTTATTGGGTCCGAAAGCACGGTGTCCCCTCTTTTCGAGTTCGTCCACCAAGCCCAAAGCGAGAGGATCGTCGGGCGCAACGACTGTGAGAGCAATGTTTTTGTTTTTATCGACAAAATCGCAAATACCCTCTATATCGCAAGGGTCGATATCCACAAGCGTGGCAATCTCGCCTATTCCGGCGTTGCCCTTGGCGCAGTATAATTTACCGCACTTATCGGATTTTTTTAATGCGGTGCAAATTGCGTGTTCCCTGCCACCGTTTCCGACAACGAGTATATCCATATGTTCTCCTTATACCTTTTCTGTTTTACTTTGCGTATTTTATAAAAAGCAGGCATTATCCCGCCTTTTATCCTTTAAATTACTTCCCATCAGACACGACGCTTAAACTTCCGTTTTTGCTTGCCCCATTTTGTGCGAGTATCTCAAAATATACCGTTTTAGCGCCAAGAATATTGACCAAGAAATTTTAGCCTTTACTGGTTAAATTTTGACCTTAAGAGTAAAACTTGTTCTTGCTCTAAAACATCTAACCCGTCTGAATATCCTTTTGCCTTAAATTTCCTCTTTACCTTAAAAACGGTTTCGGAAATTTATAAACGTCTGAACTTTCCTCAATATTTTAGCCTTAATGTTTAAAGTGTCTTGTTCCGACAAATATCATGGCGATACCTGCCTTGTCGCAAGCCTCTATCGAAAGGTCGTCCTTTATGCTTCCGCCCGGCTGAATGATAGCCGTTATCCCTGCCTTTGCCGCCGCCTCTACGCAGTCGGGGAAGGGGAAGAAAGCGTCGGAAGCCATGACGCAACCTTTGGCGTTTTCGCCCGCATGCTCGATTGCCTGCTGTGCCGCCCATATCCTGTTGGTCTGTCCCGCACCTATTCCTGCCGTCTTGAAATCTTTGCCTATGACTATGGCGTTGGACTTGGTATGCTTTACCACCTTCCAGCAGAATTTAAGCTGTTCCATTTCCTCTTTTGTGGGCGCCTTTTTGGTGACGACTTTTACGTCCTTTTCGTCGAACAGTTTGTCGTCGCCCTGTTGCATGAGCATACCGCCGTAAACTTTTTTCATATCGATAAAGCCGTCTCTTTTGCCGTTGATGTTAGGCATTTCGAGAAGACGGATATTCTGCTTTTGCTCAAGCACTTTAAGAGCGTCCTCGTCAAAGCCTTTTGCCACGACGATTTCAACGAATATCTTGTTTATTTCCTGAGCGGTGGCGAGGTTGACTATTCCGTTGATTGCGATAATACCGCCGAATATTGAAATTTTATCCGCCTCGTAGGCATTGATATACGCTTCGTGTATAGTCTTACCGAGTCCCACACCGCAGGGGTTTGCGTGCTTTACCGCAACGACGGCGGGGGTATCGAATTCTCTTAAAAGCTCCAAAGCGCCGTTGGTGTCGTTGATATTGTTATAGCTAAGCTCCTTTCCGTGAAGCTGACGGGCCTCGGTTATGGAAGTGGGCTTTCTTAATTCGTCGGCGTAGAAACAGGCGTCCTGATGCGGATTTTCGCCGTATCTCATATCCTGTTGTTTGGAATATGCAAGCGTTATCGTATCCGGGAAAGTGATGCCGAGCCTTTGCGCCATAAAGTTGGATATAAGGCTGTCGTAAACCGCCGTGTGGGCAAACACCTTATATTGAAGATATTTTTTAGTATCCAAAGAAACGCCGCCCGCTTTCATTTCGTCTATTGCCTTTTTGTAATCGGCAGGGTCGACGAGCACGACGACGTCCTGATAGTTTTTCGCCGCACTTCTTAGCATGGTGGGTCCGCCGATATCTATGTTTTCCACCGCCTCGGCAAAATCGACGCCCTCTTTTTGTATCGTCTTTTTGAAAGGATAGAGGTTGACCACCACGACGTCAATCGTGTTTATACCGAGCTTTTCAAGCTGAGCCATGTGGTCGGGGTTCGAGCGCATAGCCAAAAGTCCTGCGTGCACGTAAGGGTGCAAAGTCTTTACTCTTCCGTCAAGACATTCGGGAAAACCCGTTATGTCGCTTATGCCTATGACCTTAAGACCTGCGTCTGCCAAAACCTTGTGCGTTCCGCCCGTGGATATTATTTCGTATCCCAAAGCGTCAAGTTCTTTTGCAAGTTCAACGATTCCCGTTTTATCCGAAACGCTGATGAGTGCTCTTTTTTTCATTTTATCCTCCATAAACTCCGTTTACTAAATTTTTAAGTGCAAGCGGTAACATTTCGTGTTCCGCTTTCAATACTCTCTGTTGCAGAGTTTCGGGCGTGTCGCCGTCAAGCACTTCCACCGCCCTCTGCATTAAAATTTTGCCCGTATCTGCGCCCTCGTCCACAAAGTGGATTGTTGCGCCCGTTATTTTGACGCCCCTGTCGAGCGCCGCCTTATGCACTTTTAAACCGTAATAGCCCATTCCGCAAAAGGACGGAATGAGCGACGGGTGA
>ERZ779888.3737-NODE-3737-length-10905-cov-5.774747_pt1 | contig 10905 bp, 12 predicted proteins | sample MGYA00511245_ERZ779888 | MGnify/ENA primary metagenome ERZ779888 (study PRJEB29588, sample SAMEA2155255) | human gut metagenome | biome: human gut; feature: human-associated habitat; material: faeces | place: Denmark | collected 2008/2010 ... | reverse complement strand
AGCATAAAAAAAGAATACAAGTTGAGGGGTTCAACTTGTATTCTGACTGGTGGACCTTTCGCAACCGCAGTCGTGTTTGAGGTAGTCCGCCATATATTCGCATGCCATTTTTTCGCCCTCACTGCCGGGATCGCACTTTGGCATATCGTTGCAAATATGCGCGATTTCGTCGCACATAAACTTTGCGCTTTGCGCCTTGTTGTCGATAAGTTTTTGAAGTTTTCCCATAAACTTCCCCGTCGAATAAGATAAATTTATTATACAATACATATGTAAATCATTTCAATATTCGTTTTCGGCAAAAGCCGACGCGAAAATCGAAAATATGCGGATTTTGTATTATTAAAATTGCATTAAAAACCAACGACGGCAACAAAGAAAAGCGTATGGCGCAGTTAAGAAAAACGAGCGGTGGCAGTCGTTGAAACCGTATGCGGCGGTAAAGATGTGCGCGCGGTGGAAAATATATAAACCGTATACGGCACATTGTAAAAAAATTGAAACGAAATTCGGTAAAACGCAATGTGGCAAAGAAAATAAAAGCGTGCATAAGCAGCAAAGTATTTTCGTTTCCCGCTTTGCTAAAATGCGATTTTGTGATATGATATTTTTATCAAAACGAGTGAGGCAGAATATGCAGGAAAAATGCAGTTGTTCAAAAGAACCTATCGGCACGATTCCTATCGTGCGAGTGATTGACAAAATCGACGAAATGTTTGAAAAAGACGATTTGCAAGGCGCAAAGCGCGTTCTCGAATACTGGGAAAAAGAAGCAAAAGCCTTGAACGATACCAAAGGACTTTTGGAAGTGCTAAGCGAGCAAATCGGGCTTTACCGCAAACTCGGCGACAAAGAAAAAGGACTCGCCGCCGTGGACGAAGCACTTGCGATTTTGGCGTGTAGCGGCACTTGTTCGAGCGTTGGCGACGCGACAATTTATCTTAATTGCGCCACGACTATGAAAGCGTTCGGAAAGGCGAAAGAAGCGATAAAGTACTACGAGATTGCAAAAGAGCGGTACGAAAAATCGCTTGAAAAAGACGACTATCGCCTTGCGGGACTGTACAACAATTACGCCACCGCGCTTTGCGATTTGCAAAGATTTTCAGAGGGCAGGGCGTACTATCGAAAGGCAATAGACTTGCTCAAAAACAAAGGCGGTTTTTGCGAACTTGCGGTGTCCTATGTCAATCTTGCGCACCTTGCGTTTAGCGAGGCGCAAAGCAAGGGCGAAACATGCGACGAGGAAGTGGAAAACCTTTTGAACCTTGCATACGAGTGCCTTGATGACAAGTCGCTTGTTCGTGACGGAAACTATGCGTTCGTATGTTCGAAGTGCGCGCCGTCTTTTGAGTTTTTCGGATATTTCATTCAAAAAGCGGAACTCGAGAACAGAGCGAAACAAATTTACGAAAATAACAGAAAATAAGTTTTATCAAGTGTATATCGATATATAAAACGGCGATTTTGAATATGAAAGGACTTGAAGAAGCAAGAAAGTTTTATGAAGAAGTGGGTGCGGAAATGATAAGCCGCAATTTTGGCGAATTAGAAAATCGCATTGCGGTCGGGCTTGTCGGACACGGTTCGGAGTGCTTCGGATTTGACGACCAAACCTCGCGAGACCACGATTTTGAAACGGGATTCTGCCTTTGGCTTACCAAAGATGACGAGGAGAAAATCGGATTCCGCCTTATGCGTGCCTACGACAAACTTATCAAAAGCGTCAACGGAGAGCGCGCGGACAGAGTGGTGGAAAACGGTTTTCAAGGCGTTTTCGTCACGGGCGACTTTTATCGCAGATATACGGGTTGCGACGGCGCGCCTAAAACGTGGCAGGACTGGCTTTATACAAACAGCGCATACTTTGCCGAAGCAACCAACGGTGAAGTGTTCCGCGACGACTTGGGCGAGTTTACCAAAATCCGCAACGAGATTTTGCACGGTATGCCCGAAGACGTGCGCGCAAAAAAAATAGGTTCGTGCTCGTTGAAAGCCGCTCAATCAGGGCAGTACAACTATGCGCGTTGCCTTGCGCACGGCGAAGAAGGCGCGGCTATGCTTGCGCTTTTCGAGTTTGTCACAAACGCAATCGAACTTGCCTTTTTGCTCAATCGCAAACATTGTCCGTATTACAAATGGGCGCTGCGCTCGATGGACGGACTCGACAAGTTTGCCGAACTAAAACAACCGCTCGAATATCTTTTGACCGCAGACAACGACAAGGCGGGGCAGAGCGTGAAAAAAGCTATCGTCGAGGACATAAGCCTTGCGCTTGCAAACGAAATCAACGCGCAATTCGATCTGGGCGTGGAAGGCGGTTTTTTGGAGCCGTATGCATACGCCATACAAAAACGTATAAAAAACTCCGATATACGCAATCTGCACATCGTGCTGTGACAACATATATGATAACCATAAATATTTACTACAAAGGCGAAAACGGCAATGCAAAACGCTTTGCCGATGAAATGACAAAGAGCGGACTCGTCGATGAGATTCGCAACGAAGAAGGCAATCTGGGATATTCTTACTTCTTTTCGTCGGACGATCCGGACGTCGTTCTTCTGATTGACAAATGGAAAGACCAATCGGCAATAGACGTCCATCACTCGTCACCTATGATGAAAGAGATTGCACGCCTTCGCGACAAATATTCTTTGTCGATGCGGGTTGAAAGATTCGTCCTTGACGAGAATGAAAAGCAAGACGAAAAATATATGACGAAAAGCACTTTCTGACAATTGCAGATATGCCGCGTAGAGTCGTTGGAACTGATTATGGCAAGCAAATTTGCGCTACAAGAAGGAATCATAACTCCAAGCACAAAAGAACGGCTAAATATGTTGGAATCGGATAAAGCCGAAATCGAAGAACAAATTGCAAAAGAAGAACTTGAATTATCAAAGCAAATATCAAGAGATGAGGTGGAATATTATTTACGACGAGCTATTAAGCCATCACCAAAAATACTATTAAACAACCTAGTAGATAAAGTGATTGTTTACAATGACAAAATAGAAATCTACTACAAATATTGCCACAAAATCCCCGATGATCCCGACGATCAACGGGGATATTTTTTTGAAGAATTAAGAATCCCAATCAATTGTGGAAAGAGAAACAGACAGTTTTTGCCCATTATGATAGACCATCAAAAAATGATTGCAAGTGTCAAGTATATCATCAATAGAAGGAAAAAGATGTTGGCACCGATAAATTATAAAAAAAGACCCATCCTAGCCAGTCAAAACGTCACTGGTGCGGATGGGTACCTATTGGTGGAGATAAGGGGATTCGAACCCCTGACCTCCTGACTGCCAGTCAGGCACTCTAGCCAACTGAGCTATATCCCCACGCACCGTTATCGTTTCGCTTTTTCAAGTTCAACTCTATTTCTTCTTATGCCATTATAATTGTTTTCTTCTTCGTTGTCAAGAATTTCCCGTTCCGTTTTGTTCTCTCTTTTCTCTTTCCCTTTCCTTTCTACTTGCTTTTTCCTTTTTTAACCCCGTTTTTCCCTAATTCTACCAACGGTGGATTTACTTTCCCCTCCCCCAAGGGTTACAATACAAGCGAGAAAACTTGCTTGCAAGGGTTTTCGAGCGACGTGCCGCAACGCACGGCCGTTAGCCGCCCTTCCTAGCGGCGGATAACAAATTGCTCCAGCAATCCAAAATCTCATTTTGCAGGCCGTGCGGCGGCACGAAAAGCGAGAAAATGTTCGTCGAAAAACTAAAAAAACACACTATAGGAGAGAAATATGAACTTACAGAAAACCGGCACAATCATTTACAATGCGCGTAAAAAACTCAATCTGACGCAAAACGAACTCGGTTCTATTCTCGGCGTTACCGGCAAAGCCGTATCCAAATGGGAAAAAGGTTATTCTTTTCCTGACGTAGGCTTGCTCGCGCCGTTAAGCGAAACCCTTTCCGTTCCCGTTCATTCCCTCGTTTCCGGTGAACTCGACGACGTTCCGTCGGAAAAATCCACGCGCGATCTCGTCGCAATTTCTTCCACGCAATCGAAAAGAAGAAAACGCCTCACCGTTGCGATAACCGTACCCGTAGCGGTTATTCTCGTTGCGATAATTATAATAACGTCGATTTTTCTTGCGTTTTCCGCAATGCCGCCGTCTGCGGTCGCAGCGGACTCTTTCTCGGTTTCCGCATTCGGATCAAACGCCGTTTTTACGGCGGATTTACATTGCTTTGTCGGCGCCAAAGAATCGTACGGCGACTGCGGTTCTCTCGTTTTTACCCATAAAAAGAAGTACGTTCCGTTAAAAGATTCCATTATAAAAAACGCCGAAAAGGACGGTTTTTCTTACGACGCCTCTTCTTCCCTTTTATATAAGGAAAACGAGAATAAAACGGTGGATTATTTTTTCGTCAAAAAAATAGATTCTTACTACAGAAACGTCGTTCTTCTCGCAACCGGAATGAAAGCGCATTTGCTTTCGCCTTCTTCCCCTTCGGACGGAGAACCCGTTGTCGCGTGCGACTTCTTGCTGCCGTTGCACCTGCTTTCGGATAAAACCCTGCTGACGCCGTACTTGTTCGTCCCTTCGTACGCCGAATACCGCACGCAAGCGACTTCCATCGAAGAAATTTGCTCTTTCTACGAAAAAACCGGGTACTTTACCGTCGCGACGAACGAAGAAAAAACTTCCGCAACGGCGGTTTCTAACTCGCTTTGCGCGGTTTCCTCGTCTTTCGGCTTCGATTATCTCGTCCACAGCGGCTCGGCATATGTCAGATTTTTTGCGATTTAACCGTTTTCTTCGATTTTTTCGCTAATAAATTGACTATCGTTCCGGCAAAATGTATAATACTATGTATAAACGGAAAAACGGAGCGATATTATGAAAAAAGTGGCTTTAATTACGGGAATAACCGGCGGTATAGGTTGCGCTTTACTTAAAAAATTCGTCGAAAACGGTTATTTCGTAATCGGACAATACAACTCTAATACGGAAAAAATTAAACTTCTTAAAAACGAGTTCTCTTCCGAAAAAGCCGCTTTTTTTCAATGTGATTTTTCTTTGGTTTCTTCTATAAAACCCTTCGCCGAAAAAATACTTTCTTCTTATCCGAAAATCAACTGTCTTATAAACAACGCAGGTATCGCGATTACGTCGGTTTTTCAAGATTTAAGCGACGTTTCTCTTCAAAAAATCACGGACGTAAACCTTCTTTCGCCGATGATATTAACTCGCGAAATTATGAAAAATATGATAAGCGAAAAAAGCGGAAGCATTATCAATATTTCTTCGATTTTCGGCGTTTACGGCGGTAGTTGCGAAGTCGCTTATTCCGCTACAAAAGGCGGTCTGATTGCTTTCACCAAAGCGCTTTCAAGAGAACTCGGTCCGTCGCTCGTCAGAGTAAACGCCCTTTCCTGCGGTTTTATCGATACCCCTATGACCGCTTGCTACGACGAATCCGACCGCTCGGCTTTTTGCGAAAATCTCTCCCTTTGCCGTATCGGAACTCCCGACGAAGTCGCCGCCGCCGCTCTCTTCCTTGCTTCGGACGACGCTTCCTACGTCACCGGTCAGATCTTGGGCGTGGACGGCGGATACTGATTTCTACCGTCTTTACGCTTTCTTAAATTATTTCCCCTTTACATTGACACGAACGCTTATTAAAGTTATAATATTCGTATGAAAAAATTACGTCTTATTTTAGTCTTAGCGGCGGTCGTTTTACTCGTGCCTATGCTTTTTGCTTGCACGCAAAACACCGATTTGTCTTCGACTTATACTTGCGAAACCGCCGAAAACGGCGTTTCCGTAAAATACACGCTCTCTCTCGACGAAAGTCAAGGGACGTACTCTATACGCAAAACAGGGTCACCCGAAACCGCATATTCGGGTACCTATAACTACAAAAACGGTTATTATGTCCTTACTTCTACCGACGGAAAAACCGAATACGTAAAAACTCTCGGGAACGTGTTTTCTTTCTTCTCTCTCGAAGAAGAAACGCCTGTATGCGAGCATAACTACGTGGGAGTAAGCGAAGTAAAAGGAACCTGCCTTTCCGTCGGATATAAAATTTTCCGCTGTACGAAGTGTTCGGACGAAAAGAGAGAAGAAACCCAAAAAGGCGGTCACGATCTCAAACAGATCAAACGTTCGGAAGGAACATGCCTTGTAAAAGGCTATACCGTATCGAAATGCACGGTGTGCAACGAAGAGTTCACCGTTTACGACGAGAACTACGGCGACCACGTTTACACCGACGAAAGCATATCCGATCCGGGATGTCTTAAAAAGCGCGTGGCGCGCCGTTATTGCAAGGTTTGCAAGCAAAACTTAGGCGAAGTCACGCTTGACGAATACGGTTCGCACGCATACGGAAAAGACGGCGTTTGCTCGATTTGTCACTTCGACACCGCCGGTTTTTACCACGGACACGATTCGGAATGTTCGTCCGTATGCGCCGATCACGACGTTCTCGTCGCTATGCAGCGCGACGGATTTTATCTGTCGGACGACAAAAACACGCTGTATTTCGGCGTTTATCCGTCTAAGCGCGTCAATCCGTCTTTGTCTATGCAAAAACCGGTAGAAATCATCACAAAAGACGGAAAATACGACAAAAACACGGGATATTACAGATATGAACACGCAAGTTATTTAATAACCGACAAAAACGGCGAAAAAGCGGTTTTTTCGGTATCGCCGATTAAGTGGAAAAACGTAAGTTTAAGCGGCGTAGTTTACTACGTTTGTTGTTCTGTAATCGACCGTACGGCTTATCTGAATTCTTCGTCGGTGCTTCAAATCAAGCAACTCGACGGCGACTCGAAAATCGAGCAACCGAAGACTTTTTACTACAATAAAAAATACTACGATTCTTCGAAAACGACGAATATTTTAGCAAACGACTTTTCTTACAGCGATATAAAAACCTTTGCTAACGTCGATTTTCTGAACAAAGCGTTTACCGAATTAAATTCGACAAAAATCGACGGAACGGTTGTTATTCCTTTTAACGAAGACCTTTGCTCGGCGGTAGACGGTGGAACGACGGATTACGCAAAATACACCGCTTCTTTATACGGTTTATACGATTCTTACTCGTTTTTCACCACGATGAAAGAATACGGCGAAAAAGGCAAAACGAGCGTTTGCGACGGAAACAAAGTTCGTTCTTCGGACTTAAACAAACAAATCGACGTAAGCAATTATTTCGGGTTCGTACCCATAATTCAATTTAAAGAAGGATTTATTTAATGAAACAAGTATATGATTTTTTGAAAAAATGCGGCACTTATTATCTTGCGACGGTGGACGGAAACGTGCCTAAAGTCAGACCTTTCGGCACGGTCGATCTGTTTAACGGCAAACTGTATATCCAAACCGGAAAACGCAAAGAAGTGTCCGTCCAACTCCACGCTAATCCGCACGCGGAAATCTGCGCTTTCGACGGCGATACCTGGCTGAGAGTAAGCGGCTGCCTCGTCGAAGACGATAACCGCGACGCAAGAAAACATATGCTCGACGCATACCCCGAACTTCGCGGTATGTACAACGAAGACGACGGCAACACCGAAGTCCTTTATTTCAAGGACGCAACGGCGGTTTTCGCTTCCTTTACCAAACCTGCCGTCACCGCTAAATTCTGATTTTCGGTATTCTCTTTTTATAAATAAACCGACGCCGGTAATTATTCCGACGTCGGTTTATTTTTTATTGTATTTTTGCTTGACTTTGATTTTTTTCGTCACTATAATATGGTACGAAATCGGACTATCTGTGATAACTAATTTGCTTAATCCGGCAAAAAACAACGTTTTTTCGATAAAAAAGTCCCGATAAAAAGGAGAAAAAGCAAAAGAATGGTTTCAGTAGAAAAATTCAGGGAATTATTTTGGGAAAGCGACGAAATTTACAATAGAATTGCGGAAGCGTCGGGGCTGCCGAGTTCGGAGTTTCTCACGCTTTACTGTTTAGCAAAAGGAATTTGCGTGCAGTCGGAAATCAGCAAAAAACTTTATATTCCGAAGCAAACGATAAATTCGGCGGTGGGGCATTTGAAAAAAGTCGGGTTCGTTACCGCAGATTCTTCTTCGGAAAACGCAAAAACGAAGAAACTTCTACTTACCGAAAAAGGAAAACAATTCGTTATCGATAAGGTTCTTCTTAACGACAGAATCGAAGACGAAGTGTGGTCGCTTTTAACCGAAGAAGAGCAAAAAACTCTCGTTGCGTTAACCAAAAAATATAACGGTTTTCTTTTGGAAACCACGAAAAAATATATACCTTAATTAAATAAAAAAGCAGGTCTATTTGGTACATCTTAACGAACATTTTACTTACAAAAAGATCATTAAAGCGGTTATTATGCCGATTTTTATGATGGTTTTTACGTCCGTATACAGTATAGTGGACGGATTTTTCGTATCGAACTACGTAAACAAGACGGCGTTTTCCTCGCTTAATCTCGTTTTTCCCATAATGATGATACTCGGCTCTCTCGGTTTTATGATGGGTGCCGGCGGCAGCGCGCTGGTTGCGAAAAGTTTGGGCGAAGGGAAAAAAGAAGAAGTAAACAAGATTTTTTCGGGCGTGGTTTACGCTACCTCAATTATGGGCGTGGTCGTTACTTTTCTCGTGGTTTTCTTCGTTAAAGACATCTCGGTTCTGCTCGGCGCGACCGAAGAAATGCTTCCTTATTGCGTAACCTACGCGCGAATTCTCGTCGCGGGAATGACGCTGTTTATGATATGGGAAGCGATTATCGTAGCCGAAGGACTTGCTTTCGTGATGGACTCATTCTTCATTTTCGTCTATCGTAAAAAATACAACTATCAATGATTATTATTTAATACGGTATCCTTACTTTTAACTTTTAGGATACCCTAAATTAAAAATATAGTGTAAAAAAGTAAATAAAAAACCGTCCCTTTTACGGGGACGGTTTTTTATTATTTTGCGTATTCGACGCTGCGCGTTTCTCTTATCACATTGACTTTGATTTGTCCGGGATATTCGAGTTCGGATTCCAACTTTTGTGCGATTTCTTTCGCAAGGAATACCGTTCTTGCGTCGTTTACCTGGTCGGGTTTTACGATTACTCGTATTTCTCTTCCTGCTTGAATTGCGTAGGATTGTTCTACGCCCGCGAACGAATTTGCTAAGGTTTCCAACTTTTCAAGACGCTTAATGTAGTTTTCGAGCGATTCTCTTCTCGCTCCGGGTCTTGCTCCGCTTATAGCGTCTGCCGCCTGAACAAGGACCGCTTCCACCGTTTCCGCAGGTACGTCGCCGTGGTGCGCCGCAATCGCGTTTACGATGTTTTCTTTCTCTTTATACTTCTTCGCAAGGTCTACGCCGATTTGTATATGCGTGCCTTCGTACTCGTGATCGACCGCTTTGCCGATATCGTGCAAAAGTCCCGCTCTCTTCGCCGCTTTTACGTCCGCGCCGAGTTCCTGCGCCATTAAACCTGCAAGAAAACTTACTTCGAGCGAGTGGTTAAGTACGTTTTGTCCGTAACTCGTACGATATTTGAGTTTGCCGAGAAGTTTTGTTAGTTCCGGATGAATACCGAATATTCCCGCTTCGAAAACGGCTTCTTCGCCGGCTTCTTTGATTTGCGCTTCGATTTCTTTACGAACTCTTTCCGCAACTTCTTCTATTCTGCCGGGGTGTATTCTGCCGTCGCTTACGAGTTTTTGAAGGGTTTGACGCGCTATTTCTCTTCTTACGGGGTCAAATCCCGTCAGCGTAACTACGTCCGGGGTATCGTCGATGATTACGTCTACGCCCGTAACGGATTCGAACGCTTTGATGTTTCTGCCCACTCTTCCGATTATTCTGCCTTTCATTTCTTCGCTCGGAAGTTCTACTACGCTCACGGTCGTTTCAGCGGCGTGGTCTACGGCACATCTTTGAATGGCAAGTCCGATAATGTTTTTCGCTTTCTTCTCGCCTTCTTCTTTCGCTTTGGCTTCGATTTCCTTAACCATTCCCGCCGCTTCGAGTTTCGCTTCGTCGGTCATCTCGTTAATAAGAATTTGTTTTGCGTCTTCACGCGTAATTCCCGCAACTTTTTGAATTTCGAGTACGATATTCGCTCTTTGTTGCTCGAGTTCGTTCTCTCTTACGTCGAGTTCTTGCTTTTTCTTCTCGATATCTTGCTTTGCTCTGTCCATCGCTTCGATTTTGTTGTCGAGAATAAGTTCTTTCTTGTCGAGAGAATCTTCTTTTTGGTTAAGTCTGTTTTCCGTTTTTTGAATTTCGGCTCTTCTTTGTTTGGATTCCTTTTCAAATTCGTTACGCAATCTTAATTGTTCTTCTTTAGCCTCTAACAAGGCTTCTTTGCGCATACCCTTTGCTTCTTGTCTTGCTTCTTCAAGTATTCTTTCCGCTTCTTTCTTCGAATTACCTATTCTTTTTTCGGTAACGCTTTTAATTACGAAAAACGCAACGACCGCACCTAAGGCGATTCCTACTATCGGAAGGCAAACAAGCAAAGCAGTCGTGGCACCTGCGCTTAATGCGGCAACCAGATTGCTTAACATTTTAACCTCCTATTTATTTTTAAGTTTCACGTCAATATAATCGTTCGCTAAAATATTTGACACTTTATTATAACCTTATAATAAAAAAAAGTCAATATCATTATTGATTTGATAATTTTTATATAAAAATACGGTTTTTTACTTTATTCGCTCGTTTCTTATCAAAAATTTCTTACCGCTTTTCTTTTTGTTTTATCCGTTACTTAATTCTTGTTTTTTTATCTTTCGCCCTATTTTTATATTGTTTTTTACCGCCGAATTCTCTTCTTTAACGTTCTTTCTCTTCTTATTTTCTCTCTTCTCTTCTTTTTATCGCCTTTACCTTTTTATCTTATTAAACGTAAACGGTTCTTTTTACGAAAGTCT
>ERZ779888.3736-NODE-3736-length-10917-cov-19.325723_pt1 | contig 10917 bp, 11 predicted proteins | sample MGYA00511245_ERZ779888 | MGnify/ENA primary metagenome ERZ779888 (study PRJEB29588, sample SAMEA2155255) | human gut metagenome | biome: human gut; feature: human-associated habitat; material: faeces | place: Denmark | collected 2008/2010 ... | reverse complement strand
GGTTCCCCCCGCTGCGGCAGGTGGCCGCCCGCCTGACGCGGCGGGGCAATCATGCATCCCTGTCACAGGCCCCCCTATATATATAGACACGCGAAACGCCCACACGCGAAACGCCCAAAAAGTTGCATCCATTTTGCATTTTTTCAAAAACTTTTTCGTGCCGCGGGGAGATGAGGATGAAATCAAAGAGAAAGCGGACGGCGGCCTGCCGGGATGACTGGGCAAAAGCGGATAGGAACCGCGCGGCGGTTCGCCGGGAAGGCTGGGAAAGAGCAGGGAGAAAGCGGGCAACACACCGCACGGAAGCAGGACAGGAACGGACGCATCCAAGAGCGCGGCGGGGAACGGCGCATCGGTCGCCTGTGCCTGCACGAGTTTCCGTTCATACGCCCTTTTTGCTCCCGGTGATGTTCTCCGCGGGCGTGGCTGGCAGACAGAAAGCAGCACGGCCGGAGGGAACGCCGTCAGCAGACAGCAGATGCGTTTCATATAGATACCTCCTTTCTCCTTTGCCGGGCGGGAGCGCGGTTCAGCTCCCGCCCACTCGATTCCCTCCAAAATGGAGAACGGCCGTCTTTTGCAAACCTGCCGGGGATGCGCAGGCGCACCCCAGGCAGCCAACCCCGTCAGATCGCCCACCAACCGGTGAAATATACTTTATCAAGAATACTTGTGCTGGCTATGCTCATTTGCATATCGCAGCGGGTTGGGTGTGATATATATGTCGCTGCGCGATAACCAGTTCCTGTAATTTCTCGAGCATAAGTGCAGGTTGTATTTGTTCCTGCAACGTATCCGCGAAATAGAAAATTAGATTGTCCATTCAAGTCTAGTTTTTCAATATGTACGTCCATACTATTGGGCTCATCTTTATGTGCATCTAAAACCAATCTCTGAGGGTCCTTCCCCCGTACAACTGCAGCAGCCGTTGGCGTTGAATCGCCAGGGAACACATGCAATTCAACTCCATCAAAATCCCCCTGCGAGGCCAGCGCAGGCGTAGCCGTCAACACGAGGATCAGCGCAAGAGCCAGACACAATAACCGCTTTTTCATCTACTTTTCCTCTTTTTTCGTTTCATCAGTGTTCGGGCGTCCTCCTTGACGCCGGCTTGTCCTTTGTGTCCCAACCAGTCGGCACAGGGAGCTCCCATCCTATTTACCACCGCTCCCCGCGCCCCTTGTCCGCTACACACGCACAATCATAGGCATCACATCCCCTTGCCGTTTGATGCACTATCCATCAGAACCCGCGATCGGGGTCGATGATGCTGCCGTCAAGCGCGTTGACGATGAGGATTGCCTCCGTGCCGTGATGCCCCTCGCCGTCGGGCCAAAAGCCATCCAGGTCATACGAGCCGAAGAACGTCCACGAGGGCACGAGATAGCCCTGCTCCTGCGCGTTCTTTTCCGCAATGCGCGTCAGCCCGAGCCGGATTTCATCGATGCAGAGGTAAGCGTCGTCGCAAAGCTCCCGCTGGCCCGTCTCGTAGGCGGCGTACTGGTACCCGATCATCTGCTCAAAGCTCGCGACGGCCTCCTCCAGCGAGAGTATCTCCGCGCGCTCCGTCACGATCTCCGTCACCTCGTACAACGGAGGGTAGGCCATGTACAGTACGCCCGCATCGTCCACGAGCAGCTGAATGCGTTCGTATCCCCAACTGGGCGTGTAGTCCGGCGTATCCCTGTAGAGTCTGCCGCCAGAATCTGTCACATCGTTATACGTCACGTTCACGCCCGCGACCTGACGGGTGAACAGAAGCTCATATGCGCAGGGACAGACGTCCTGCTGCTCATCGAAAAAGTCCGGGATCAGCGGCGCAATGCGCGCGACCACGCAGGCAAAATCCGTGATCCCGATGTCGGCAAGCAGTTGCTCGGCATATGCCTGCGCATCCTCGATCGACCGCTCCGGCAGTTGTACCCTGAACTCCCCGCGCTCGATCGCGGGCAGATATATGTTGAGCGGATTGACACTGTTCTGATAGTCATTCAGTTCATAATCCATTTCAATATCGCGTGTGAAACCGTTTCCACCACCGGAAGTTGCATTCAGCCACATGTTATACACCGTCTCCTGATCGGACCAGCCGTAGAAGTTTACAGCACCTTCGGAGCAGTCATACGTGTCGTGCAACTTCTCTCCCGTCTGCATCACGTCCATCGGACTTTCTGGCAAAAAGACAGGCTCGGCTGGCTTGGTTGCCGCCTCCGCGAGCAGTTCGGAAATGGCAGCGTCCATCTCCTCAAAGGAACTGTACTTGTCGAGGTTCCCCGCCTCGCGGTACTCCATCCACATGCTCGCCTGCCCCTCGTAGTACGAGCGCGGAAAGTCCTCAAGCATCCCGCTGCCGTCGCCGAGTATTTTCCAGGTGTTTTCGAGTACGCTCATATCCTGATGTCCGTTCTGCACGCGCGCCACCGGTATGGCGTCCGTTTCCGGCAGCACCACGTCCGCGTCGATAGTGATGTCAATGCCCGTCTTTTGCGAGACCTCCGTGAGCGCGCGCGTGATGTGCCGTGATTCCGGCGCCTTGGCCATATCTGCAACGCCCTCTTCGGCAACCTCCACCTGTTCGATGAGCGCCTCCGAGTCCTTCTGCGCCACCGGCTCCACCTCCGGCGTCGGCTGACAGGCCGAAAGCAGGGAAAGGGCCATGAGCAGGGCGATGAACAGGAAGCAGGTACGTTTCATATGGATACCTCCTTTGCCGGGCGGGAGCGCAGTTCGGCTCCCGCCCATTCGGTTTTCTTGTCGGCTGATCGGCGGCCCATCAGAACCCCCGATCGGGGTCGATGATGCTGCCGTCGAGCGCATTGACGATGAGGATTGCCTCCGTGCCGTGATGCCCCTCGCCGTCGGGCCAAAAGCCATCCAGGTCATACGAGCCGAAGAACGTCCACGAGGGCACGAGATAGCCCTGCTCCTGCGCGTTCTTTTCCGCAATGCGCGTCAGTCCAAGCCGGATTTCATCGATGCAGAGGTAAGCGTCGTCGCAAAGCTCCCGCTGGCCCGTCTCGTAGGCGGCGTACTGGTACCCGATCATCCGCTCAAAGCTCGCGACGGCCTCCTCCAGCGAGAGAATCTCCGCGCTCTCTGTCACGATCTCCGTCACCTCGTGCGGCTGATTGTAGCTCATGTACAGTACGCCCGCGTCGTCCACGAACAGTTGGATGTATTCGTAGTCCCATATGGGCGTGTAGTCCGGCGAATCGACCGGACGGTCCCTCAATTCGCCGCCGGAAGATTGCACATCGTTATACGTCACGTTCACGCCCGCGACCTGTCGGGTGAACAGAAGCTCATATGCGCAGGGACAGACGTCCTGCTGTTCATTGAAAAAGCGCGGGATCAGCGGTGCAATGCGCGCGACCACGCAGGTAAAGTCTGTGATCCCGATGTCGGCAAGCAGCTGCTCGGCATATGCCTGCGCATCCTCGATAGACCGCTCCGGCAGCTGGATCTTGAACTCCCCTCGTTCGATTGCGGGCAGATATATGTCGAGCGGATTAGAAGAATTCCATATATATCTGTCATCGATATCCCGCAAATACTCGACAAACCAATCCGTGTCCAAATGGACTTCAGATACCGTCCCCTGATCGGACAAGCCGAAGAAAGTGACGTGGCCTTCGTGACAGTTATACATGTCCGTATCGTGGAGCTTTTCTCCCGTCTGCATCACGTCCATCGGGCTCTCCGGGAAAAAGACGGGCTCGGCCGACTTCGTCGCCGCCTCCGCGAGCAGTTCGGAAATGGCAGCGTCCATCTCCTCAAAGGAGCTGTACTTATCGAGGTTCCCCGCCTCGCGGTACTCCATCCACATGCTCGCCTGCCCCTCGTAGTAAGAGCGTGGGAAGTCCTCAAGCATCCCGCTGCCGTTGGCGACTATTTTCCAGATGTTTTCGAGTACGCTCATATCCAATGATCCGTCCTTCACACGCGCCACCGGTATGGCGTCCGTTTCCGGCAGCACTACATCCGCGTCGATGGTGATGTCAATGCCCGTCCTTTGCGAGACCTCCGTGAGTTCGTGCGTGATGTGCCGCGATTCCGGCGCCTCGGCCATGTCCGCAACGTCCTCTTCGGCGACCTCCACCCGCTCGATGAGCGCCTCCGAGTCCTTCTGCGCCACCGGCTCCACCTCCGGCGTCGGCTGGCAGGCCAAAAGCAGGGAAAGGGCCATGAGCAGGGTGATGAACGGGCAGCAGATGCGTTTCATATGGATACCTCCTTTGCCGGGCGGGAGCGCGGTTCGGCTCCCGCCCGTTCGGTTTTCTTGACGGCTGATCGGCGGCCCGTCAGAACCCACGATCAGGGTCGATGATGCTGCCGTCGAGCGCATTGACGATGAGGATTGCTTCCGTGCCGTGATGCCCCTCGCCGTCGGGCCAAAAACCATCCAGGTCATACGAGCCGAAGAACGTCCACGAGGGCACGAGATAGCCCTGCTCCTGCGCGTTCTTTTCCGCAATGCGCGTCAGTCCAAGCCGGATTTCATCGATGCAGAGGTAAGCGTCGTCGCAAAGCTCCCGCTGGCCCGTCTCGTAGGCGGCGTACTGGTATCCGATCATCCGCTCAAAGCTCGCGACGGCCTCCTCCAGCGAGAGGATCTCCGCGCGCTCCGTCATGATCTCTGTCACCTCGTACGGCTGTCTGAACTCCAAGGCAAATACGCCCGCGTCGTCCACGAGCAGTTGGATGTATTCGTAGTCCCATATGGGCGTGTAGTCCGGCGAATCGACCGGACGGTCCCTCAATTCGCCGCCGGAAGATTGCACATCGTTATACGTCACGTTCACGCCCGCGACCTGTCGGGTGAACAGAAGCTCATATGCGCAGGGACAGACGTCCTGCTGTTCATTGAAAAAGCGCGGGATCAGCGGCGCGATGCGCGCGACCACGCAGGCAAAATCCGTGATCCCGATGTCGGCAAGCAGCTGCTCGGCATATGCCTGCGCATCTTCGATTGACCGCTCCGGCAGCTGGATCTTGAACTCCCCTTGTTCGATTGCGGGCAGATATATATCGAGCGGATTGACACTGATATGATAGTCATTCCGTTCATACTCCATTTCAATATCGCACAAATATCGACTCAACCCGTCCGTGCTCAGCTGGACGTCAGATACCGTCCCCTGATCGGACAAACCGTAGAAATTGACGCTGCCGATGGAACACAAATACATGTTCGTATCGTGGAGCTTTTCTCCCGTCCGCATCACGTCCATCGGGCTCTCCGGGAAAAAGACGGGCTCGGCCGACTTCGTCGCCGCCTCCGCGAGCAGTTCGGAAATGGCAGCGTCCATCTCCTCAAAGGAGCTGTACTTATCGAGGTTCCCCGCCTCGCGGTACTCCATCCACATGCTCGCCTGCCCCTCGTAGTACGAGCGCGGAAAGTCCTCAAGCATCCCGCTGCCGTCGCCGAGTATTTTCCAGGTGTTTTCGAGTACGCTCATATCCTGATGTCCGTTCTGCACGCGCGCCACCGGTATGGCGTCCGTTTCCGGCAGCACCACGTCCGCGTCGATGGTGATATCGATGCCCGTCTTTTGCGAGACCTCCGTGAGTTCGCGCGTGATGTGCCGCGTCTCCGGCGCCTCGGCCATGTCCGCAACGTCCTCTTCGGCGACCTCCACCCGCTCGATGAGCGCCTCCGAGTCCTTCTGCGCCACCGGCTCCACCTCCGGCGTCGGCTGGCAGGCCAAAAGCAGGGAAAGGGCCATGAGCAGGGTGATGAACGGGCAGCAGATGCGTTTCATATGGATACCTCCTTTGCCGGGCGGGAGCGCAGTTCCGCCCCCTCCCATTCGATTCCCTCCAAAATGGAGAACGGTCGTCTTTTGCAAACCTGTCGGGAATGCACAGGCGCATCCTCGGCAGCCGTTTCCGTCAGATCACCCACCGGCCGGTGAAGTACACCTTGTCCGAAGTGCTCGTGCTCGCAATGCTCATCAGCATATCGCAGCTCGCCGGACTCGACATATAGGTGGCGGCGCGGTAGCCCGTGCCGGTGATCTCACGTGCGTACGTGCACGGCGTGCTCGTGTTCGCCACATAGCCGCGGAATAAGAAGTCGGACTGACCATTCAGATCCAGCTTTTCGATGTGAACATCCATACTGTTCGGCTCGTCTTTCCTTGCCGCCTTAACCATCTTCTGCGACTTGCCTCCCGTTACATAATTCGCCTCCGTTTCGTAGCTGTCTCCCGGGAAAGTCCACGTAACACTCTGCTCCTCAAACTCCCCCTGCGAAGCCAGCGCAGACGTAGCCGTCAACACGAGGATCAGCGCAAGAGCCAGACACAATAACCGCTTTTTCATCTACTTTTCCTCCTTTTTCATTTCGTCAGTGTTCGGGCGGCCTTCTTGACGCCGGCTTGTCCATTGTGTCCCAACCAGTCGGCACAGGGAGCTTTCTCTCCTATTGCCACCGCTCCCGTGTCCCTTATTCGCTACTCATGTACAATCATAGGCATCCCTCCCCTTTGCCGGTTGATACACTATCCGTCAGAACCCCCGATCGGGGTCGATGATGCTGCCGTCGAGGGCGTTGACGATGAGGATTGCCTCCGTGCCGTGATGCCCCTCGCCGTCGGGCCAAAAGCCATCCAGGTCATACGAGCCGAAGAACGTCCACGAGGGCACGAGATAGCCCTGCTCCTGCGCGTTCTTTTCCGCAATGCGCGTCAGCCCGAGCCGGATTTCATCGATGCAGAGATAGGCGTCATCGCAGGGCTCTTCTTCGCCCGTCTCGTAGGCGGCGTACTGGTACCCGATCATCCGTTCAAAACTCGCGACCGCCTCCTCCAGCGGGAGAATCTCCGTGCTCTCCGTCACGATCTCCGTCACCTCGTACGGCTGAGGGTAGACCATGTACAGTACGCCCGCATCGTCCACAAGTAACCTTATATATTCGTATCCCCAACTGGGCGTGTAGTCCGGCGTATCCCTGTAGAGTCTGCCGCCAGACCCTGTCACATCGTTATACGTCATGTTCACGCCCGCGACCTGGCGGGTGAACACGAGCTCATACGCACACGGATACGGTCCGGCGCTCCAGTCGACCACGCGCGGCAGCAGCGGTGCGATGCGCGCGACCACGCAGGCAAAGTCCGTGATCCCGAGCTCGGCAAGCAGCTGCTCGGCATATGCCTGCGCATCCTCAATCGACCGCTCCGGCAGCTGGATCTTGAACTCCCCTCGTTCGATCGCGGGCAGATATATGTTGAGCGGATTGACATTGATCTGATAGCTATTCAGTTCATCATTCATTTCAATATCGCGTGTGAACTTGTTTCCGCCGTCGGAAGTCGCATTTAGCCCCATTTTATACACCGTCTCCTGATCGGACCAGCCGTAGAATGTGACATAGCCTTCGTAACAGTCATACATGTTCGTATCGTGTAGCTTTTCTCCCGTTTGCATCACGTCCATCGGGCTCTCCGGGAAAAAGACGGGCTCGGCCGACTTCGTCGCCGCCTCCGCGAGCAGTTCGGAAATGGCAGCGTCCATCTCCTCAAAAGAGCTGTATTTGTCGAGCACGCCATTTTCTCGAAATTCCATCCACATGCGCGCCTGCCCCTCGTAGTGCGAGCGTGGGAAATCCTCAAGCATCCCGCTGCTGTTGCCGAGTATTTCCCAGATGTTTTCAAGTACGCTTATATCCAGCGCTCCGCTCTGCACGCGCGCCACCGGTATGGCGTCCGTTTCCGGCAGGACCACGTCCGCGTCGATGGTGATGTCGATGCCCGTCCTTTGCGAGACCTCCGTGAGTTCGCGCGTGATGTGCCGCGATTCCGGCGCCTTGGCCATGTCCGCAACGCCTTCTTCGGCGACCTCCACCTGTTCGATGAGCGCCTCCGTGTCCTTCTGCGCCACCGGCTCCACCTCCGGCGTCGGCTGGCAGGCCGAAAGCAGGGAAAGAGCCATGAGCAGGGCGATGAACAGGAAGCAGGTACGTTTCATATGGATACCTCCTTTGCCGGGCGGGAGCGCAGTTCCGCCCCCGCCCATTCGATTCCCTCAAAATGGGGAACGGTCGTCTTTTGCAAGGCTGCCAGGGATGCCCGACGCATCCCCGGCAGTCGTTTCCGTCAGATCGCCCACCAGCCGGTGAAATACACCCTATCCCAAGAGCTTGTGCTCGCAATGCTCATCAGCATATCGCAATCGTTCGGACTCGACGTATAGGTGGCGGCACGGTAGCCCGTGCCGGTGATCTCACGTGCGTACGTGCACGGCGTGTCTGTGCCCGCCACATAACCGCGGAACAGGAAGTTGGACTGACCGTTCAGATCCAACTTCTCTATGTGAACGTCCATACTGTTTGGTTCGTCCTTCTTTGCCTCTTCAACAATTCTCTGCGACGGGCCTCCCGTTACAATGGCAGCTGGAACGTACTGGCTATCTCCAGGGAAACGATAAAGATCATCATCCCCTTCTTCAAAGCGCCCCTCCGAGGCCAGCGTGGGCGTAGCCGTCAACACGAGGATCAGCGCAAGAGCCAGACACAATAACCGCTTTTTCATCTACTTTTCCTTCTTTTTCATTTCATCAGTGTTCAGGCGTCCTTCTTGACGCCGGCTTGTCCATTGTGTTCCAACCAGTCGGCACAGGGAGCTTCTATCCTATTGCTACCGCTCCCCGCGCCCCCTACTCGCTACTCATGTACAATCATAGGCACCGCCTCCTTCTACACAGAAGACTTTGAATTACCATTACACAATCCTACTTATATAAACACGCGAACACGGAAAAATCTGTCGGGAAAACGCAAAATTAATTCTGTTAAAATTTTGTGAACACCGAAAGATTCCGCAGGGATAAATTGTCTTATAGACAGCGGCATACCGCAAATTACATTTTAGGAGGAGATCGTATGAAGAAAAAACTGTTTTGCATTGCGCTTGTTCTTGTCCTGTGCCTTTCTGCTTACTCGGCCGCCTTTGCCGCAACCCGTCAGGCCAGCGGCTACTGCTTTATGAACAATTCCGGCCGCAGCGTATCCTTTGGCGGGTATTCTTCATCGGCGCAAACGGAGGACACGATAGGGGTAACAATCATCCTCTGGGAAAAAAGAGGAACGAAATGGTACGAGATCGACCGGGCATCCGATCAGCTTTCCAGGGAGGATTATGTGGATGCGTCCGGGACAAAGACGGTGGATGGCGGTCATTACTATAAAGTTACCGGCACGCACACCTCATCCAAGAACGGCGCGAGTTACTCGACCACTTCGACAACAGCCGAACGTTGGATTCCTTAAGCAATATACAGCGCAAGGCGGGCCGCCTCCCAAGGAGACGGCCCGCCCTGTTTGCCGTATTTCAGCCGATCAGCCGAATTCGCTGCATGGTTTCCAGCAATTCATCGGCAGACAGTTCGCGGCTGCTCAAGTTCACACTGTATCCGACCCCAAACGCTTCCGCATAGGCGGTGCCGTCTTCCATGGCCGACAGGTAGGCTGTAACGCCGATACCCAATTCCACGGTGCGGACGCCGCCCACCGTACTATTGCCCGTGCCCCAGAGCGACTGGTCGTTATGAAGGGTCTGCGCCATGGTATACCGCTTGCCGTCAGATCGCACATAGGCGCTCCGCACCACAAGCGCCGTTTCTTCGACCACGTGGGCGTCAAACCAAAGAAGTTCATCCCCCTCGTCCGGAACGAGGATTTGTCGCCCTGTCGCTTGCGCAACGGCCTCCGGGCTCTCAAGGTCGGCAGGCAGCGCGCTGAAATCAATGGGGATAAGCCATCCGCTTTGCGCGCCGTCATTATGTACAAGAAGCGTGCCATCCAATATCCGGACAATTATGTCCTGAATATTCTTTGCCAAAGCAATCCCCGGCTTTGTCAGGGTGAAAAAGCCCAGCATGGCCAGAACCACTGCCAGACCGATCGCCCGGCGCCGCAGTCGGGCGGGCAGCCAGGGCCCCGAAAAGCGTGTTTACCGCCGCAGCGCAACCGAATTGGCGGCCGGTTCCGCCATGCCAAGCTCAATCCTGGCCCGACGAAGCACCTCGCTCCCATCCGGGATTTCCCTGCCTTTGAGCAGGGCCTTTACCTCGCGCAGCGTAAGCAACCCGTGCTTTCTGCAAAAGAACGGATGTGTGGCTGCCAACCGCCTCATTTTATGATACATGATCCGCTCGCGTATCTGATTCATAGTCCGATCCCCCTTACAAGAGCGTGAGTACGTCAATATGCCGCAGCATATCGGGCGCTTTTTCAGCAACAGCACGGCGCATCCGCCGGAGCCTCAGCGATACCGCGTTTGGCGTTATGCCCAGACGTCGGGCTATGGTTTTTACCGGCACGTCATCCAGGTAGTGTTCCGTAAACATTCGCCGCATTTCCGGGCTGAACTCCTGCAAACTTGCTTCAATCGACATGATCCACTCCGCGTAATCATATGCAACATCGGAACCGGGATGCCGGCATACCTCGGATAAAACCACAGGATCATAAACCTCGGCTCGGGCCTCCTTGCGCAGGTAATTCAGCGTTGCACGATAGACGCACTGCGTTGCATATGCGCCCGGATGCTTCAAATCCGTCAGTTCATCCTGCTTGGCAAGCAGAACGACCGCTACGTTGTGTAAAATGTCCTGCGCCCTGTCCACATCTTTGATCATCATGACTGCACATTGCAGCAATTGGCTGTAGTTCCTTTCAAAATATTTGATGATGTCCAAAGCGTCCCTCCTGCACAGGTTAGGAATGAGTAGCAGCAAGCGCACCGCAATGCACCATCTTCTTAATAGACACCGCAGCTGGCAAAAATCTTTCTCGCTGCCACCAAAAATCGACGGGATATTTTTTTGTTTCTTATCATATCACATCAAAATGAAGAATTTGTTTGTTTTCGGTAAAATAGAAATCGAGCAAAAGGGCGCCAAAATGTGAGCACCCCA
>ERZ779888.3728-NODE-3728-length-10932-cov-5.466765_pt1 | contig 10932 bp, 9 predicted proteins | sample MGYA00511245_ERZ779888 | MGnify/ENA primary metagenome ERZ779888 (study PRJEB29588, sample SAMEA2155255) | human gut metagenome | biome: human gut; feature: human-associated habitat; material: faeces | place: Denmark | collected 2008/2010 ... | reverse complement strand
TATTGTTTTTATAATTCCTTATGTGTATGAATTATATGTAATAAATAACTGTAATTATTTATTAAAATACAACTATCAAAATGGAATTATACATTCTGATGATACCTATATTGCTATTATAAATAATAAACCTGTAACAATAACTTTACAGAAAAATTTATTTAATAGAAAAGGATTTTCTGCTAAAAAATTAAATTATAATATTATATATACTAATGGTGTTGAAATATCAACAAGAGATTCAAGCTATAATAAAATAATTGTAGAGAACGAAGATATAAAAAAAATAGCATTAGATGCAAAAGAAAGATGTCCTTCTGCCAGAGGAGCTTTCATAGACTACTTTTCAGAAGGAAATTATGCTATTATTGTACTTATGTTAGAAGAAACTTATGGCAGCTTATTAGGAGAATACTTTTATTATGATAATACGTATATTCAAAGCATAAATACTTATGGCAGTTTAGAATCTATAACTTATTATAAATAATTGTATCAAAGATCAAAAAATTTCAGATTTAATTTTCATCTGGTGATTAATGTAAAAAGGCAATGAAAACTAATCATTGTCTTTTTTTGAGTATTAATTTTACTTTTAAGGGTATGGGCATTCCCATAATAGAATTTATGCGAGAGTACAAATTCAGTGCTGGCTAGACATATATTTTATTCCCGTATTCAAGAAAATAAAAACTTACGAACTTTTCAGTCCGTAAGTTGATTTCAAATGGAGCAATTACGGAGCAGGTATGCGAAAAAATATAACTGCTATTGGTAATGCTCTTTTTATATAATTCGATTTATTTAGTTTTAATTTAACATAAATTTTAAAATTTATCAATACTTTTATCATAAATAATAAATAACCTAGAATAATTTAAGGATCCTAGGTTATTTTTAATGCTTAAATTTTTATAAAGTTTTAGTACTTAATATTTCTGCTATAAAGAATTTAATTTATTATTTTTATCTTTCATTATCTTCATATTTTTTTCTTTTCTTTTCTCCTGCCTCATAATCTTCTTGTAAATATTGTTCTTTCCATTTTCCATTTTTTTCACTAGTCATAATTGCAATTTCCTCCTAACTTAATTTTTATCTAATAAAATATGCTAAACACATTTTAGCATATTTTACGTAAAATTGCAAATTTTTTGCCATAAAAAGCTCTTTTTAAAAGAAATTATAGCCATTTATATAATATTTTCAATCTTATTAAATAAATATAATGCCACTTTATTTTGCTCTGTTATTTCCATTTCCATAAGTTTAGCCATTCCAAACATTACAAGTTTATATTTGGTAAAGTTTATAAGTGTAGCTCTATATTCTTCATCAATATCTTTTAACATTTTATCAAATCTTTCATAATTTTCTTTAGTATTGTATATAAGTCCTGACCATTTACTTTGGCTCATACATATTGCAAGTCTTAATTTATCTTTTATATCCATATCATTTATCATATCTATTAAATATTCAACTTTTTCATTTTCCATATTCTAATTACCTCCATATTAAAATCTTGTATCATTGTTTCTTTTCTTATTTTTTTCTGCTTTCTTTTCATTTGATATAGTTACTTTTCTTAAAATATTATTAGCAATTTCATTGTCGTTATCATCAAATATGCCATTTTTATATAAGTCATCACTAACTATTTTATAATTTTGGTCATTATCATAAGTTATTCTTTTATGAAAGTGACTCATTAAATTATGCCAAAAATCCATATCTCCAAGTTCAATAATAATCTCACATGCAATATCATTTTGAGAATCACACACTTTTTGAAAGTAATCTTTAACTTGTCTGTCAGCTCTTGTCTTGCTATTATATTCAATTCTGGCTTGTTCAAATTCGTCTAAATATACTTGTTTAACATCTTCTACAATATCATTAGTTCCATATATAGTTGTAATTAGTTCTCTTTGATTATCATAATCACGTAAGTTATGCTTGTTAGCTTTTGATAAATCTTTTGCATTTTGTATAGCATTATTTGAAAAAGAGGTAGTACCAGATACATTTCCTTTTGATACTTTCTTTGCTAATCTACTTTTGTTTTTATTACTGCCTAAGTGAAATGAATATGCTAATTCTTGCTTCATTTTTTTCCTCCTTTAGAATTATCTTCGAAGCACAAGACTTTGACCTTGTCATAAGTCCTAACCCCCTATGAGTTATGACGTGCCATCATAACTCGGGGGCTCTGCGAGGCATAAATTTTCTCCCATAGGGATAAAATTCATTCAAATTACCTCACACAAAATTTATATTGCTAACGCAAATATAAATTTGTATTCGCCAATTTGCTTGTTGCAACATAGTCCACATAAAAAGCAATAGTTGCAACAATTATTTATGGTTTTTCTTTGTAGTAGTATGAGTAACAGGTCCAAGTTGCAATTTTCCTTCTGGCTTTACTAAGAAGTTTTTATATTGTTTTATTGCTACCATTCTAATTACTTTTTGATTCTTCTTTAACTTAAACTCAATGTGTCTATCTCTAATCATAGCAACTTTAGATTTATTATTATAGTTTTCATCTATCTTATCATCGTGGAAATAATATTCTCCCAAATCCATATAGTTTATATCTAATTCTTTTTTCAATGTGCTTAAATAGTCTTGTAATTGTTCATTGTTCATATTTACACTAATTCTTGTGTCTTCAAATTTTCCATCTCCTTCTAGCATAGTTGGAAAATCTACAACACCTTTATCATACAACTTGTCTATCTGCTCAACAAAACTACTTCTAAAATTGACTTTATCTATATCAAAATTTCCATCTTTATCTTTCTTTAACGTAGCTGTTTCAATAAATTTAGATATAAAAGATTGCTTTTCTTCTTTACTCTTCATGGTCCATAGTTTTAGCAAAACATCTTTATACATCTGATTCAGCAAGTAGATGCTGTGGATTATATGTTTCTTTGTCAAAATTTAAAGAGTCAATTTTTTTGTTTTCCAATTCTGCTAGTTTCTTTTCAATAAACTCATAATCTTTTGCAAAGTCTTCTTCGTGTAATATTCCATTAACATAGACTTTCATAAGTCTTTCTTTTTGTTCTTTTAATTTTTTGATTTCTTCTTCAATTTCTTTAGTTTCATTATTCTTCTTTTCAGCAAGTAAAGGGTAGAAGTATTTGTTTACATGAAAGTTGTATTCAACTAGGTCTAAAATATAGTCAATTAAACAATCTTCAATTTCAGCTTCGTTATAATACAAATTGCAGTTATCACAGAAATAATACATATATCTAGATTCCTTACCACCTGCACCTTTGCAAGTCATTATTTTGCCACAAGTGGGGCATACAAGTTTTTGAAAGAATATATAAACTCTATTTCTGCAATAAGACCTTTGATTTTTCTCTTTTTGTTTTTGAACTTCTTCCCACATAGCTCTTGTTATAATAGGAGGCACAACATCTACAAATAATTCTGTTTCTTTATCAGTATCATATTTATATCTTTCATAATCACCCATATATATTTTATTATTTATAATTCTATCAATAGTAGAATCGCACCATTTCTTATTGTTAGGAGATAGGACTTTTTCTTCATTTAGAATATTAGATATTGCTTGATAGCTTTTGCCCTCTAAATACATTTCAAATATTCTTAAAACAATATCTTTTGTTGTAACATCTACTTTTAATGTTTTATCAGTATCTTTATAATAACCAAGTGGTACTTTACCAGGAATATGACCTGCTTTTATCGCACCATTTAAGCCAAATTTTGTTCTTTCTGATACTATTTCAATTTCTAATTGAGAAAGTACAGTTAACATTCTAACAAAGAAACGACCATTAGCAGTGGAAGTATTAACATCATCTCTATCACAAATTAAATAACAATGATATTCTTCAAGAGTACTAATTAAAACCTCTAAATCTCTTACAGAACGAGTAACTCTATCAAGTTTATATGCGACTATATAATTGAGTTTACCTGCTTTCATATCTTCTAGCATTTGTTGAAATGCTGGTCTATCTTTCATATTCTTTGCAGATATTCCTGCATCTTTATATACCTTAAATATTTCAAAATCCTTATATTTGCATAGTTGCCTTAACTTTTCTTCTTGTTCTCCTAAGCTAAATCCTTCACGAGCTTGATCCTCCGTACTTACTCTAATATAAATACCTGCAATTTTCTTTTCTTCTTTCTCCATTACAACCTCCTAAAAACAAACAAAGTGCTAGTATGATAACTAACACTCAAAACAAACTTTATTATTTACTTGTAATACAACTTGCTGAACATAAAGAAAACTTCTAGTATTAGTTACCATTGATAAAATCTCTTAACTTTGAGAGTGGATATTTGTTTGCTAAATTACCGATGTAAAAATATTCGTGTTCATTAAAGAATAAATATAGCTTATCTTTAATAACAGCAGTATGTGGTTCTACATAAGCAAGATTAGTTTTTTCTACCATTCTCAAATTACCATTCTTTATCTTTGGTTCACAATTACTAAAAGTGCAAGCCCATTCAATCTTAGAATGTAATTCTTTACTTATTGCTATTTCTTTTTTAACTGTAGATATCATATCACAAAAACCTCATTTTTTCAATATTTTGAGGCTATTTCTTACTTTTATTACCAATTTTAATGATTAAAAGTAAAAAAATAAGCCGACTAAATCGACTTATATAAGTGATATGATATTCACTTTTGTTTTCTTCAAACTCAGTTATATCAATTATAACTAGTTCGACGAAAACGCATTATGGAGCTACTGGGCAGAATCGAACTGCCGACCTACAGGTTACGAATCTGTTGCTCTACCAACTGAGCTACAGTAGCATGTATTTTAAGTATACTATAATCATTTTTTGTTTGCAATAGTACTGCATCATTAAATTTTAAATTATGGCAATATTACAGGGCTGTCCCCGATTGTTCAAATGGAACAATTGGGGACTGTCCCTAATTTTGCATCTTTAAAAATGTTTTCCTTTTTTCTTTTTTAAGTCATCGTTTGGGTCTTCATTTGTTTCTTCAAAATTATTATTTTCTATTATCTCTTTTGTTTCATATTGGTCTAAATACTCGTTTTTGTTTTGTTCATATTCTCCATTATTTGTTGCTTTTTCTTCTTTATTTTTTTTGCTTGCATTTAATTTATCTCTTTTAATTATTAACAATAATATTATTAAGCTTATTATTCCTGCTATAATATAGAATATTTCTTTTGCTGATAGTTTAGGCAATATTCCTTGTTTTTCTGCTTGTTGTACTGGTTTGTTTACTGTTATCTGATATGTTGTTGTTTCATCTGTTTTAGTTGATTTCAATAATATTGTTATTACATTTTCTCCATCTTGTAAATTGCTATTTCCCAAAATTTCTATTGTAGTATTTTCGTCACTTGTTGTAGCATTTACTTTTAATTCATTTATTTCACTATTGCTTAGTGTAGCTGTATATGCAAATATGTCTGGTGAAAATGCTGGCTCTATGTTGATTCCTTCTATAGTTAGTGCTGATAATCTCAAACTTGATTGCACAGTTTTTTCTCTTGTAGCAGTTATTATATATGTTCTAGTTGTTCCATCTTCTGCTGTTACTAATATTTTAACTATATTATCTCCTTCTACTAATTTATCATTTCCAGAGATTTCAACTTTTGATTTGCTATCTTCTGCCTCTGCTATAATATCTAACTTTTCTATACTATTTGGAACTTTGATTGTATAGTCTGTAACATCTTTTTTAAATTCTGGTGTTAGTCCTTCTGGTTTTACTTCTAGTTTTGCTAAATTTTTGTTTGTTGATTTTTCTTCATTTTTAGGTTGTTCTTTCGGTTTTTGTTCTTCTGCTTTTGGCTGTGTTGTAGTTAAATATTTACTGTATATATACCCTGTTGAACCATTAAATGATACCTTGCTCCAATCGTTATCGCCTATTCCTATGCGCGTTACACTTTTGCCTGCTCCTAATGAACCTATTATTCCACTATTTGTTGACCAACTTTTTCTTACATTTACTTCCGTAGTTGCATAAACAGTTTCATTTACTGATGTGAATTTTGGTTCTGTTGGTGTAGTATTTCCACCTGCATTGCCACCTGTACTTCCTCCACCTGTTGTATTATTGTTCTGTTTTGCTTTTACGGTTACTGTTGCTGTTGCCGTTGAAGAGGCAATTGCATTACCTTCCGCATTTTCCATATCTTGTGATGCAAATACAACTTTGTATGTTGTGTCTTTAGTTACAGTTGGTGTTTTGAATTTGTATGTTGCTATTCCACTTGTAATATTTTCTGCTCTTGCAAATGCTACTAATGTTCCATTTACTGTACCACCCGTAACACTTTCAAATGTCAATCCCCCATTAGATGTAACATTTATTGCTCCATTTGCCACTGGTTCCTGACTATTAATTGTTATTGTTGCTGTTTCTCCTGAAGAAACTGTTGGATCACTGGTTGTAATTCGCGCTTGCGAGTAAGTGCACCAACCAACTAAAATTAAAACACTTAGAATTAGAATAAATTCAATTTTCTTAATCATTTGTTATCTCCCCTTATATTGATATATTATTAAGTCCTACATAGGCTCTTAAAATCAAAGTAGAATCTGCTGGTGTTATTTTTCCATCTTTATTTGTATCCGCTGCCAATTTTGCCTCATCCAATAATTTAGATATTCCAACATATTCTTTTAAAATTGCTGTAGAATCTGCTGGTGTTATTTTTCCATCACAGTTTGTGTCACCTTTTACTATTATTATATATTCTTTTTCTTCTATTATTACTTTATATCCTGTTCCTACATTGCCCGTTTTTATCTCTTCATTACCTTTTTTAATTATTGCATTATTGTATTTTGTCTTAATGTTTTCCACTGTTGTTTTTGGTACACATATTAAATTTGTTCCATCTATTTTAAATATGTCATTTGTATTCTCAGGCTTTTGAGGCTCTTGTGGTTTATCACTTTCTATAGGTTCAATATTTTGTTCTGAGCCACCTGCTCTTGCCACATAACCAATAATTCCATTTCCTGTAACAACTTTATCCCATGTATATCCATTTTTATTAGAAACTGCTTTTTGTGTTCTTGTTAATATTGTACCCTTTTCTACAATTGTTAAACATTTAGCGTCTATTCCTGGATTTTCTCTTATCTTAAGGCCATATTCACATACAACTTTTACTAATTCATTACCCGAGTCATCTGAACCTGAACTTACTATATTTAAATATTTTGAAGCTAAATATCCCTGCGTTCCATTGTTTAATTTTACTCTATACCAATTGTATCCATCTACACCATTGTATTGGCCTTTTTCAATTATTGTAAGTGCTTGTCCCTCTGTTAATGTAGTAATTACTGTTGTATTTGATGTTCCTGGCCCGTTTCTTAAATTTACATCTGTATTTGCAATTGCTCTTTCACTGCAATTAGTTATGTCACTAATTCGCTTTATATAAGTTGAATTAATATATCCCTTTGTTCCATTTGCTAATACTACTTTGTCCCATCTTATTCCATCATTTGTAGAAACTCCTATTTCTATTCTTAATATTTTTGCTCCTTTTTCTAGTGTTGCTATATTTGTTGCTGAACTTTTTGCTTCTTTTTTTATGTCGGCTTTTGAATTAAGTTCTACATTTTGTGTTACAATTGTTTGACTTCCTGGATATGGGCAATTCTGTTTTGGCATGTTCTCATATACTGGTATTAAAAAATTAAATGGTATCTCATTACTTGTATTTATAAATCCAAGCTTTTTGTAAGCACCTCTTACTTCTTCACCTTCAGTTTTTGCAGCTGATACATTTTGCATATATTGGTGATAATACAACTCTGTTTCATAATCATCTACAACATCAAATTTTTGTAAATATAATGTAGATTGTCCATATTGTATGTATTCTTTTGCAATAAATTTTGCTCCTCCATGTATTGCTTTTTCCGGTGAAGACCATCCATTATTTTTGGCATATTTTAATCCGTTAGCCATAATGTCACTTCCTGTAGCGCCAATATTAAAGAAGTTATAATATCCTCTGTATGTCGAATTATAATTACCTGAAACCATTGCAGTTCCTGTTGTTCCTTGTTCTTGCAATATCCTACTTGCTAAATGATATGGACTAACATTATATGTTTTACCTGCTTCCATTATAATCTGTGCATAAGATTTATTTATTGTAGCTTGTTTTCCATTTGTATCTATATAATTAATACTATTTCCCTGTAGATATTTACAATTTGCCAAAATACTATTTACTCCTGAAATCGTGTGTAATTCTGCATTATATCCAAGTTCTTCAAATTGAAATATGTAATCTTCATAAAGGAAATTTCTAGGATCCATGTAATATGAAACTGCTACTTCTGAAGCGCCCTTCCATCTTCCCTCATCATATGTTTTTTTATTTGCTTCGCAGTATGCACAAAGCCATTCTCCCTTTCTATCTGCTGGGACTAAATTTCTGCTATGTGCTTCTGTTGTTTCATTTTTTATAACTTGATTCCAGTCAAGCCCTGTAAAAAATATTGTATATGTCCATGTTGGATGTTGCTTTTTTAAGTTGTTAATTAACTCCGTATATCCTGGATAATTTACAAGTTTATTGGTTTTGCTCTCTGGCTCTTTGTATTGAGCAGCATCAACCTTATGTGGTAAAATATTTATTATAAAAAATGATAATATTATCATTACTATTAACATACTAATTATTTTATACATTCTTCTCAATTATTACACCTCATTTGTTATTATTCGACAAATAAAGTATAACATTGTTATTTTTTTTAGTCAATTGATATAAAGAAAAAGTAATATAATTGTAACAAAAATTTATTTTTTCATTTTATTTACAATTTACTACTTGTTGCCTTAGATAGTTATTATTTCTTTAATTCACTTATATAATATTAATATATGCAAAATGAAAAAAATATGTTACAATATCAGCGGAGGTTTTTGTATGAATAAAATCGAATTATTATCTCCTGTTGGAGATTGGGATTGCTTATTAGCCGCAGTTCAAAATGGTGCGGATAGTGTGTATTTTGGTTCTACTCTGTTTAATGCTAGAGCTTCTGCAAATAATTTTGATGTTCCCACATTAAAAAAAGCTATACAATACTGTAAGTTAAGAAACGTAAGAACTTTTTTAACTTTAAATATTTTAATTAAAAACTCTGAATTTAATGATGCCATTAATTTAGCTCAAAAGGCTTATGAATTTGGCATTGATGCCTTAATTATACAAGATCTTGGGCTTGCAAGATATTTAATTAAGAATTTTCCGGATATGCCTATTCATGGCAGTACTCAAATGTCAATACATAATTTAGAAGGTGTTTTAGAATTACAGGATTTAGGTTTTAAAAGGGTTGTTCTTGCGCGTGAATTACCATTAAATGAAATTCAATACATATGTAAAAATTCTAAAATAGAAATAGAAACTTTTATACATGGTGCTCTATGTATTTCTTATTCTGGTCAATGCTTGTTTTCCAGCATTATTGGTGGACGTTCTGGTAACAGGGGCAAATGTGCAGGTCCTTGTAGGTTGCCTTATGAACTTTTAAACCATAATAACGTTTCAAATAAAGAAACAACAATGGATAAAGGTTATCTATTAAGTCCAAAAGACTTATGTACCCTTGACTATTTACCTCAGTTAATTGATGCTGGTGTAAAATGCTTTAAAATTGAAGGAAGATTAAAAAGTCCAGAATATGTTGCAACTGTAACTAGAATATATCGTAAATATATAGATAAAATATTAAATAAAGAAGATTATATTGTTGAAGACTCTGATATGAAACAGCTGTTGCAAATATTTAATAGAGGTGGCTTTTCTAGTGGACATCTTTCAGATTCACCCAATAAAAACCTGATTTTCAAAGAAAGACCTAATAATATCGGCTTATTCCTTGGAAATATTAGCAAATTTAGCAGCAATAAAGGGCATATTACTTTAACATTAAATGAGGATTTGGCAATTGGAGATACTATTTATACAGAAAAAGAAGATTCTAAATATACTGTTTCAGAACTGATGCAGAAAACATTAAATCTTACACATGCTAAGGCTGGCACAAGAGTTACAATTGGTAGAATGAAAGGTAATATATCTGTTGGAGATAAAGTGTACAAATTAAATAGCAAAGAATTGCTAAATACTGCTAGACTTTCTTATACAAATTGTGAAAATAAAAAAATAAATATTAATGCAAACGTTATAGTTAAAAAAAGAATTCCTATAAGCATATCTGTTAACTATAACAATTCTGTTATATCTGTTTCTTCAGATGTTGTCCCTATTCCTGCAATTAACTCCCCTATAACTTCTGAAAGAATTATAAAGCAGATTTGTAAAACTTCAAATACGCCATTTAATTTTAAAACAGTAAATGTTCAACTTGATGATGGATTGTTTATTCCTAATATAAGTGTTTTAAATGAACTAAGACGCAATTTGTTATTAAAACTACAAGAGCATATATTGGCTGAAAGTGCAAGGACATCTAATTTTGAATTAAATAATATTACTTTGCCATATAATATTCTAAAATCCGAAAAGAATAATAATAAAAAAATATCAATCTTACTAAGAAATATTAATTCTGACATAGATTACTCTATTTTAGATTTTAAAAATATAAGTAGCTTATATATTCCTTTAAAATGTTTTGTAAATAAAAAATTGGAAAAAACATTAGAATTTTTATCAGATAAGGTAAATACATATGTATACCTACCATCTGTAATAAAAAACAATTATAAAAATATTATAAAGAAATATTTGGAAGATATTATACAAAAATACAAAATTAAGGGATTTGTTATTTCTAACTTATCAAATTTGAAATTTTTAGAAGGCTATAAAAGCAATTTTGAGATAATAGGAATTTAGAGCAAATTTGGTTTTAGATGTGAGC
>ERZ779888.3721-NODE-3721-length-10944-cov-4.692166_pt1 | contig 10944 bp, 9 predicted proteins | sample MGYA00511245_ERZ779888 | MGnify/ENA primary metagenome ERZ779888 (study PRJEB29588, sample SAMEA2155255) | human gut metagenome | biome: human gut; feature: human-associated habitat; material: faeces | place: Denmark | collected 2008/2010 ... | reverse complement strand
GCGGCTGTCAGCTTGGCAAGGGCCGCTTCAAGCCTTGCAATGCGCGCTTCATCCGCGGAATTATGCGCAGCAGGTACGGTCGGCGCCGCTTCTTCTTGATTTTTTTCACTGGCCGCCGCATCCGGACGGCAGAGGGCCATCAGGGCGACTTCCACGGTAATGCGCGGCTGCGGCGACCATTTCATCTCCGTCATGGCCTCATGCAGGCGGCCAATCATACGCGGCAGTTCCTCGGGAGCAAAAAGCGTGCTCTGCTTCTGCAGGATATCCTGCGATTCTGCATAGAGGTCCATGGTCTCCACTGTTCCCGCAGCCTGAAATATCATAAGGCTGCGCAGATGCAGCGAGAGTTCCGCAAGAATCTGTTTGAGATCCCTGCCGTCGCGCAGAAGTTCGGCGAGAGTCTGCAGCACCGTCTGTACCTTATGTCCTGCCAGGGCTTCGGTCATCTTGTAAATCCAGTCGTGACCGACCAAACCGAGAATCTGCCGCACACGCTCTGCCGTAATCTTCCCCTCGGCCAGAGCCGCGCACTGGTCAAGGATAGAGAGGGCATCGCGCATGCCGCCATCGGCTTGCGTGGCAATCATCGCCAAAGCTTCATCCTCAGCTTCCATATGCATTTCATGGATGATATAGCGGAGGCGTCCTTCGATTTCTGCCACGGTGATGCGCTTGAAATCATAGCGCTGACAGCGCGACTGTATCGTGGCGGGCACTTTATGGGCTTCCGTCGTCGCCAGGATGAAAACGACATGTGCCGGCGGCTCCTCCAACGTCTTTAAGAGCGCGTTAAAGGCTTCCGTCGTCAGCATATGAACTTCATCGATGATATAAACTTTATACCGTCCATCGACCGGCGCAAATTTAACCGTCTCACGCAGGTCACGGATTTCATCGATGCCGCGGTTTGAGGCCGCATCGATTTCAAAGACGTCCATCGACGAGCCATCGGTAATTTTTCGGCACTGTTCACACGTCCCGCAGGGCTCCGGTGTCGGACCATGCTCGCAGTTCAGCGCTTTCGCGAGGATTTTAGCCGTACTCGTCTTGCCTGTACCGCGCGGGCCGGCAAAAAGATAGGCATGGCCAATACGCCCGCTCGTGATAGCATTGGCAAGAGTCCGGCTGATATGCTCCTGGCCGACAAGGTCCTTGAAGGTCTGCGGTCTCCACTTCCGATAAAGCGCAACATACGCCATCGCACGATTCCTCCTCTATCTTAATGAATAAATATTTCTTCCTATAGCAAAAAAGCAGCCCTTTAAGGCTGCCCTTCATCCTTTTCCACGTCGAACCGCAGTCCCCAGGCGCCCTTGCGGCACATGAAATGGTTCGCTTAACGCTGCTTCCTTCCGGACCTGACGTGGTTCGCGAGATTCCATTGCGCAAGACCAAGGCACTGCGGCCCGACCTGAAAAAGGATATAAAAATGGCGGAGAGTGAGAGATTCGAACTCTCGATACAGGTTTCCCCGTATACACGCTTTCCAGGCGTGCTCCTTCAACCACTCGGACAACTCTCCACAATGCTCTACCAAAGAAGCTATTCAGTTGTGTTGCCGAGGCTCTCTGCGATTGCCGCCTGCAACGATATATATCTTACCATCCCCAAATGCATCTGTCAACAACTTTTTTATACTTTTATAAAAAAATCTCCGCAGAAAAAATCTGCGGAGATTGATAGGTGAGCTTACCAGATGAACAAGCCAGCCAGACCTGCGGAAAGCAGGGAAACGAGAATACCAGAAAGGAGCATGTAACCAACGTTGCGGGAAATCAGGTCGTTCTTGTTGTCATCCACCATGCCCTTGAAGCAGCCAATAATCATGCCGAGCGTCGAGAAGTTCGCAAACGACGTGATGAAGACCGTCAGTACGCCCTGCATATGACGGCTGTAGTTCGTGAGGATATCCTGTACGCTGAGCATGACGACAAACTCGTTCGTGACAAGCTTCGTGCCCATGTACTGCGCCATCGTGAAAGCTTCCGAAGCATCGAGACCAAGGAGCCAGGCAAACGGGAACATGATGCAGCCGAGAATGTTCTCGAGCGTGAGGGCCGGATAAATCAGCATGAGCAGCATGTCGATAAGCTTTGCGAGTGCGACAAAGGCAATGACGTTTGCGCAGATGATAAGGACCAGTCGGCCGGCACCGAGGATGGAGTTGCCGAGGAACGAGAAGAACGGCTCGCGCTCCCTGCCGCCGTCATTGACGCGGGCAACGGTGTCTTCCTCTTCCGTAATCTTTACAGGATGCAGGATATTCGTGACAATCAGGGCATTGACAACGTTCAAAGGCACAGCCGTCAGGATGAACTCTGCCGGCATCATTTTCGTATAAACACCAATCAGGGCAGCCGTGACACAGCTCATGGACATCATCGCGAGCGTCAGGCAGCGGTCGGCTTTCATGCGCGTGAGCTGCAGCTTCGAGACAGCCAGAGCTTCCGTATTGCCGAGGAACATCATCTCAATCGCAAAGAACGATTCAAATTTCGGTTCGCGCGTGATAAAGGCCAATGCCTTGCCAATCCATTTGATGATGAACGGCAGCAGGCCGATATACGTCAGGATATCGAAAAGCGGCACAACGAGAAGGATTGGCAGCAGAGCCGAGGTGAAGAAGTTCATCTGCGGCACATGGACCCAGTCAGGGAAGGCGAAGGCGATACCTTCATAGGCGACACTGACAAGCCACGTAAAGCCTGCGGCCGCTGCCTGAACGATGTCTCGCCCTATCGGGAAAGACGTCAGGAACCAGGCGATAAATACGTTGAGCGCGAGCAGCGAACCGACGCCGCGCCAGAAAATATCCCTGCGCTTCTTGGAGAAGAGCACGGCGACGGCCAGGAAAACCAGCACGCCGATGAGGTTGATGACGAAATACATACATTTGCTCCTATCTTTTTGGAATGCGATACATCAGACACATATGCCAGAAAAGGACATATGACCGATATTTTCAATTATAAATTATATATCAGAGGTCACTATCCGTAAAGGCAAAAGGCAGAATTTCATCCAGCGAGACTGCCTTAGAATCACCTTTGAGATTGGCCATGATGATTCTTTCAATACGGAATTCACTGATGACCTGACGGCACATGCCGCAGGGCGAGCACGGACCTTCGGTATCCCCTACGATGGCAATGGCAGCAAGGTCGCGGTGCCCTTCGGACACGGCCTTGAAGATGGCCGTGCGCTCCGCGCAGTTCGTAACGGGATAGCTGGCATTCTCGATATTGCAGCCACCAAAGACCTCTCCGTCTTTCGTCAGCACGGCTGCGCCGACTTTGAATTTCGAATATGGTGCATAAGCATTCTCGCGGTATTTTTTCGCCACGGCGATGAGTTCTTCGTCCGTCATGCTCTTTTCCTCCCCTACCTCATGGTATGTCCAAATCAGTATTTCTCTACTTTGTCTTTTTCCACGCGTGCGTAAACGAGCGGTTCCTTCGGCGGCTGCGTATCACCGATGGCGATGGCTTCGCGGTACATCTTCTCCGCATCCGCAAGGGCACTTTCCTTAGACGTATAGAGCGTCACAAGGCTGTCGCCCTTCTTAACGGCATCGCCGTATTTCTTGTGCAGGATGAGGCCTGCCGCAAAGTCAATGGCGCTTTCCTTCGTTTCGCGGCCAGCACCGAGCACGACGGACGTTTCACCGATTTCTTCCGCGTTCATCTTCGTGATGAAGCCATCGCGGTCGGCCTTGATTTCCGCACGGTACGGGGCCTGACGGAACTTCGAATAGTCGCGCAGCACGCTGTCATCGCCGCCCTGTGCGCGGACCATTGTGCAGAACGTCTCAAACGCGCTGCCGTCGGCGATGGCTTTTTCAGCCATCGCGCGGCATTCCGCAGGCGTCCCCTTGCCGACGAGGTAAAGCATGTTGGCCGCGAGCTGCAGCGAAACTTCCGTGAGGTCAGCAGGACCGTGGCCCTTGAGCACGTCCATCGACTCCATGACCTCGATGCTGTTGCCGATGCCATAGCCGAGCGGCGTATCCATGTCCGTAATCAGGGCAACCGTGCGGCGGCCGGCAAGTTCGCCGATGGCGACCATCGTCTGGGCGAGTTTGATGGAATCATCCAGCGTCTTCATGAAGGCGCCGCTGCCCGTCTTGACATCTAAGAGAATGCAGTCGGAGCCAGCCGCGAGCTTCTTGCTCATGATGGACGAGGCAATCAGAGGAATGCTGTCGACCGTTGCCGTGACATCGCGCAGCGCGTAGAGCTTCTTATCTGCCGGCGCGAGGTTGCCCGACTGGCCGATGACACTGACGCCGCATTTATTGACGGTATCGAAGAATTTCTCACGCGAAAGAGCTGTCTGATAGCCCGGAATCGACTCGAGCTTATCGACCGTGCCGCCCGTATGGCCGAGGCCGCGGCCGCTCATTTTCGCGACTTTGCCGCCACAGGCTGCGACAATCGGCGCACAGATGAGCGTCGTCTTATCGCCGACACCGCCCGTTGAATGCTTGTCGACTTTCTTGCCGGCAATCGCCGAAAGGTCAATCATGTCACCGGATTTGGCCATGACTTTCGTGAGTTCCGTGATTTCATGGTCCGTCATGCCCTGGAACCAGATGGCCATGAGCATTGCCGACATCTGATAGTCAGGAATCTCGCCCTTGACATAGCCGTTAATCATGTATTCGATTTCAACATCCGTCAGTACTTCTCCATGTTTTTTCTTTGTAATCAGGTCGTACATGCGCATAATAATATTCCCCTCATTCACATTATTCTGTCAGTTATATTTAGGACGCTTCCCCCAAAAAGGGGAAGCCTCGTCCTATCTTAGTCGCTTTATTTCAGGATTCGCGGCAGCAGACTCTCGCCTTTTGTCTTGAGGTCCGCATTAAAAATATCCGAGATGGTCGCGCCAATCATCGCAAACGTCGGATACGTGCCGAGGTTCAGACCGGCCTTGACGTGCTTGCCGTACATCAGCAGAGGCACATACTCGCGCGTATGGTCCGTACCCGGTGCGCCCGGGTCGCAGCCATGGTCTGCCGTAATCATGAGAATATCGTCATCCTTCATCTTAGCCATGAACTCGCCGAGCTGACGGTCAAAGACGGTCGCGGCCTTAGCATAGCCGTCGATATCGCGGCGATGACCGTAAGCCATGTCAAAATCAACGAGGTTGACAAAGCAGAAGCCCGTGAAATCCTCATCCATGACCTTGAGCGTCTTTTCCATTCCGTCTTCATTGTTCTTGTTGATGCCGAGCGTGCGGCTGATGCTGCGGCCGGCAAAGATGTCCGAGATTTTGCCGACGCCAATCGTCGCCAGTCCTTTGCGGACAAGAGCATCCATCATCGTGTCGCCCGTCGGGTCAAGTGAAAAGTCATGACGGCGCGGCGTGCGCGTGTAATTCGGGTATTCACCAATGTAAGGACGTGCGATGATGCGGCCGACGCCGTGCTCGCCCTGCATGATTTTGCGGGCCATGCGGCAGTACTCATAGAGCTGCTCTACCGGCACATCATCTTCGTGCGCTGCAATCTGCAGGACACTGTCGGCCGATGTATAGACGATGAGTCCGCCCGTCTCCTTCTGTTCACGGCCATAATCATGGATGACCTGCGTCCCCGAGTACGGCTTATTGCAGAGAATCTTGCGGCCAAAGGCTTTTTCGAGCTCAGCGATGACTTCCGGCGGGAAGCCGTTCGGATATGTCGGCATCGGGCGCTCCGAGATGATGCCAGCGATTTCCCAATGGCCCGTCGTCGTATCCTTGCCGCGCGAAAGCTCACGCAGGCGGGCAAAAGCACCGATGGGTTCAGCTGCCGGTGTGCCGCAGCCGACGCCGTCGATATTGAACAGACCGATTTTCTTCATGTTCGGGGTATCGTATTCTTTCGAAGCAACGATGGAGCGCAGCGTATTGCAGTCGCCATCGCCAAATTCTGCGGAATCCGGCTCAGCACCGATGCCGTAGCTGTCGAGTACAATGATAAAAGCGCGTTTAAAAGCGTTCATGTTCATGCATCCTTTCTGTTCTTATATTATAGAAGGAAACTTTTCGTCCTAAGAATCAAAGTTCGTCTTTAAGAACTTTGACAGCCGCACTAGCACCGAGGCGCGTACAGCCGGCAGCAAGGAAGGCCTCCATCTCTTCACGCGTATGGATGCCGCCCGCTGCCTTCATCTGCACATGCGGTCCAATGTGCTTCTTAAAGAGTTCGATATCCGAAAGCTTTGCTCCTGCCGTGCCGAATCCCGTCGACGTCTTGATGAAATCAGCACCGCCTTCCGTCACGCAGCGGCAGGCATCAATCATCTCTTCTTCCGTCAGGAAGCACGTCTCAACGATGACTTTCAATACGCGCTGTCCGCAAAGTTTCTTGAGGGCACGGATTTCGTCCGTTACATAACTTGTCTCGCCAGCCTTGAGCATACCGATGTTGATGACCATATCGATTTCCTCAGCACCGTCGGCCAAAGCCTGTGCCGTCTCTGCGATTTTTGCAGCCGTATTGCAGTTGCCGTTCGGAAAACCGACAACCGTGGCAACCTTGAGCTTGTTCCCGTATTTTGCCACGATGCGCGGTACAAACGAAGACGGTACCATGACCGTCGCCGTATGGTATTTTACTGCCTCATCGCAGATGCGCTGGATGTCGTTCCAGGTCGCGGTCTGCTTCAGGAACGTGTGGTCTACGTGGGCAAGAATTTCTGCTGCCTTCATATATTTTCCTCCTCTGGGATATCCCCGATGAAACCTGATAGCGGATATTTCTTCATTCTGTTGGCAATCGTCAGACTTTTTTACTTGTCGTCTTATCTGACTATCGCTTCTTCTTGTTTCTATTGTAATCAATAACAAATAAAAAATAAAGGACATCTGTCTCATTCAATGAGTGACGGTCACATCACCATCACCTATGAACCCGTTATTCGTACGTTAACAGGAAAAATTTGTTCGCTAGAGGCGCTTGCCCGCTGGAATGATCCGATTCATGGCGAGATTTCGCCGCGCATCTTTGTGCCGGTGCTCGAAGAATGCCGCATGATTCATCTGCTCGACCATTTCATTATGAAGCAGGCCGCCATTGACCAATACCATCATCTGCAGCAGGAGATTCTGCAACCGCCAGTCATTCTTAACCTGTCGCGCTGCGATTTCGAATTAATGGACCCTTGCAGAGAACTTACCCTCTTGATGGAAAAATACCATCTGCCGCATGCCTATTTCCAAATCGAAGTCACGGAAACGGCTCTCGCACAGGATGAAGGCATAATTGCCGAGGCCATCCGCCAGTTCCGTTCGCAGGGGCATCCGGTCATTCTCGACAATTTTGGCAAAGGCTATTCATCACTCGCTGCCTTGAAGAAATATGCCAAAGACTGGGGCCGTGACACGATTTCCGGACGTTTCCGCGTACGTCATGCCAATGGCAATTATCTCTGGCAAACTTTTGAGGTAGTCTTTTTCCAGCAGAAGAATCATCCGTATCTGCTCCTCTGCCTGCGCGACTTCCTGTTTGAGAATCAGCCCAACAAGGAAAATCTCCTGCGCAATGTCATGGCTTCTTATGGCTTTACAAGTCCAACAGAAGACAAGGGCAGCAACATAGGCGATGCCCAGCTCTGGCGTTCGCTCATGCATTTCTCGCACCGTAAGCTGTTCTGGAAAGACACGGAAGGGCGCTTTCTCGGCGCCAATCCTGTGTTCCTGCGTTTTTACGGAATTGAACGCAGCAATTACCGCGGCATGATTCTTGCCAGCGCCGATTATGGGAACTGGACTTCACTGATTTCCTGGAACGGCCATGACTACATTTTCTCTGATGGCATAGATATCCAGCAGCTTACGCAGGAGTCTCATACTGAGGAACCAACAGACTTGCAGCATATCTCTGTTAATGACGCGATAAATCTTGCTATCCGCGAAGAAGACCCAAATAAGGGCATTACGCATATGCTCGCCAAGATTGGCCAGATACTTGCCGCCGAACGCATCATACTGATGGAAGAAGAGGAAGACGGTTTCCATCTGCGCTGCTCTTATGACTGGCACAAAGATGATGTGGCCGGCAACCTGCTGCGGCGCATCGAGAAACATCTCAAGGCCCATGCTGCCAGCGCTGCCCTTGGCTATGTCATCCGTCAGGCGCCGTTCGGCGATATCGATGACATCATCCACGAGGCTGATGCCAATATGTACCGCGACAAACAGAAAAAACACAGGACAAGAGAAAACCTTCTTTAAGGAAGGAATCACAAAAAAGTCAGCTCCATTGTGAAGCTGACTTTTTTATTGCCGCGATTTATTTTTTCAAGATGACCGTCTCGTAGGGACGAAGCTCATCTTCAAGGCCTTCGTAATTGCCCAGAAGTTTTTGCCAGCCTGCAGCCGGATATGCGGTAAGCGGCTGTTCGAGGCGTACTTGTTTATCGCGGAAATTGCAGAAGACACGCAGCTTTTCGCTGTCAAGTTCACGTTCATAGGCGAGTACATCGTCATTCTCGCGTTTGAGAAAATGAATCGAGCCCTCGGCAATCAGTCGGTATTTTTTGCGCAGTGCGATGAGCTCTTTATAGAAGGCAAGGACCGAATCCTCGTCCTGCCGCTCTGCCTCAACATTGATGCGCGCGTGATTCCTATTGACGTCCAGCCACGGCGTGCCCGTCGTGAAGCCTGCTTCACGGCCGGAATCCCACTGCATCGGCGTGCGGCCGTTGTCGCGCGAACGCGCCGCGATGACGGCCATGGTCTCCTGTTCCGTCAGGCCGGACTTCCGGAGGATATCATGATAATTGAGGCTCTCGACATCGCGGTATTCCTTGATATCCGTGAAATCCGCATTGGTCATGCCGATTTCCTCACCCTGATAGATATACGGCGTGCCGCACATGAAATGAATCGCGGCCGCGAGCATCTTCGCCGACTCACGCCAGTATTTTCCCGTATCACCAAGGCGTGAGACAATGCGCGGCTGGTCGTGGTTGCACCAGAACACGGCGTTCCAGCCCCCGCCCTGCTCCATACCCTCCTGCCACTTGGCAAAAATCTCCTTGAGCGCAGGCAGGTCAGCCGGCATCAGCGACCATTTATCGCCATTCTTATAGTCGACTTTCAGATGATGGAAGCTGAACGTCATCGAGAGCTCATGCTCCGCTGGATTCGAATAGCGGATGCAGTTTTCTAGGGTCGTCGAGCTCATTTCACCGACCGTAATCATGCCGTCAATGCCGCTGTCATGCACGATTTCCTTGAGAAATTCATGAACGCGCGGCCCATCCGTATAAAAGCGGCGGCCATCGCCTTCCGTATCATCGCGGTATTCTCCTTTGGAAATGAGATTGACCACATCAAAGCGGAAGCCCTTGATGCCCTTATCCTTCCAGAAACGCAGGATATCTTTAAGTTCTTCGCGCACTTCAGGATTTTCCCAGTTGAGGTCAGCCTGCGTGACATCAAAGAGATGCAGATACCATTTCCCGAGCTTTGGCACATACGCCCAGGCAGAGCCGCCGAATTTCGACGGCCAGTTCGTCGGCGGTACCTCCGGCGTGCCGTCGCGAAAGATATAATAGGCCATGTACTTCTCGTCACCAGCCAGCGCCTTCTGGAACCAGGCATGCTCCGTCGATGTATGGTTAAAGACCATATCAAACATCAGGCCGATGTTTTTCTTATCGGCAGCGGCAATCAGCGCCTCAAGGTCTGCCATCGTGCCAAAACGCGGGTCGACCGCGCGGTAGTCGGCGACATCATAGCCATTGTCACGCTGCGGCGAAGGAAAAAACGGCGTGAGCCAGAGATAATCCACACCGAGCTCTGCCAGGTAATCGAGCCGGCGTGTAATGCCCGGAATATCCCCCCAGCCATCACCGTTCGTATCCTGAAACGACTTTGGATAAATCTGATAAACGACTTTATCTTTGAAATTCATGACACTGCCTCCCTGCCGACGACCTGCAATATCTTTTCTGTACTCTTGGTCCCCTATATTCCTCTGAATGTGACCCTGTTTAAACAATTAAGTTTATACTCTATTTATACCACGCCTGTTTAAACAAATCAATACGAATTTGATTCATTTACCATTTTTTTCTTGACTGAATAATTTGCAGTACACAATGAATGGCCGTTATAATAAAGACAAGCAAAAGTTTTTGAGTCAAACAAGGAAGGATTTTTATGCCGAAAGCAAAGTTTGCCGATATCTATCAGGACCTCAAACAGAAAGTCGAACAGGGAATGTATGCTTACCAGAGTCTGATCCCCTCGGAAAATGTCCTGTCAGAAGCATATGGCTGCTCACGCAATACCGTCCGGCGGGCACTGCGCGGACTCATCGAACGCGGCTATGCTCAAGCCATTCAGGGCAAGGGCGTGCGTGTGCTCTATCAGCCGCCGCACCAAAGCGAATTCCGCATCGGCGGGATTGAGACGTTCAAGGAGGCCGCTGCCCGCAATCATCTGCATGTGACGACAAAAGTCGTTCTCTTCACGCGCTGCCTCTGCGATGCAGAGCTTGCCAAGAAGACGGGCTTCCCGGAAGACGAGGTCCTCTGGCAGATTCACCGCGTGCGCCTGCTCGACGGCCGGCCTCTGATTCTTGATAAGAACTATTTTCGTGCCGACCTGATTCCGGGGCTCACACCGGACATCGCCGCACAGTCCATCTATGAATACATCGAAGATATCCTCGGCATCAAGATTGTCACGAGCAAGCGCCGCATGACCGTCGAGCGTGCCCAGGAAGAGGATGAAAAATATCTTGACCTCGGTGACTACAACTGCGTCGCCGTCATCACGAGCCAGGCCTTCAATGACAACGGCATCCAGATTGAATATACCGTCTCGCGCCATCATCCTGAACATTTTTCGTTTGAAGATACAGCGACGCGCTACCGTCATCGCTAAATTTCGTGTAAATTTTGCTGAAAACACAAAACGGACTGCCGCAGCAGAAAC
>ERZ779888.3719-NODE-3719-length-10949-cov-3.159996_pt1 | contig 10949 bp, 9 predicted proteins | sample MGYA00511245_ERZ779888 | MGnify/ENA primary metagenome ERZ779888 (study PRJEB29588, sample SAMEA2155255) | human gut metagenome | biome: human gut; feature: human-associated habitat; material: faeces | place: Denmark | collected 2008/2010 ... | reverse complement strand
TGACGGGCGGTGCGAGCCGCAGCAGTATGCGCATTACGCTGTCGCTGCCAAAATCTATATTTTCAGATGAACGTGCCATTTTATTTACCTGCCTTGAAATGTGAAAATGCTTCGACTAAATACTCAATTATATATTATAGCACCGAGCATGAGATTTTGCAATGTATTTTTTGTGTCGTGAAGATTACTTTGAAATAAAACGCGCTCACAATCCTGCCGATAAATTTATGTACGCTATTTTTGTGCAGAATTTTCAAAAATGCTGTTGCAATTTTGCTTTTTTTGTGGTATAATTAAGGTATTAACTATGCATGGATACCCGTGTGACTGTACACGGAACGCCGTGTTGAAAGGAATGGTAATATAATGAAAAAACTTATGCTGGGTAACGAGGCATTCGCACGCGGCCTTTTTGAAGCAGGCTGCGAGTTCGTTTCGTCTTACCCCGGCACTCCCTCGACCGAGGTCACGGAATATGCCGCTAAATATGACGAACTTTACGCTGAGTGGGCGCCTAACGAAAAGGTGGCTATGGAGGCCGCCCTCGGCGCTTCGATAGCGGGCAAGAGAAGCTTCTGCGGAATGAAGCACGTTGGATTAAATGTTGCGGCAGATCCACTTTTCACAATGTCTTACACAGGTGTAAGAGGCGGACTTGTTGTTGGTGTCGCTGATGATCCGGGAATGCATTCTTCACAGAATGAGCAGGATACAAGACATCACGCAATCGCAAGTAAGATTCCTGTATTAGAGCCATCTGATTCACAGGAAACTCTAGAGTTCGTTAAGATTGCATTTGATATTTCAGAGAGATTTGATACTCCTGTAATCGTTAAGATGTGTACAAGAATTTCTCATTCACAGTCTGTAGTTGATACAAGTGAAAGAGAAGAAAGAGAAACTATTCCTTATGTAAAGGATCCTGCAAAGTACGTAATGGTACCTGCAAATGCCAAGATCCGTCATCCATTTGTTGAGGAAAGAACAAAGAAGCTTGCTGAATGGGGTAACACAAGCGGTATTAACCGTGTTGAAAAGGCAGCTGATCCTGAATGTAAGAGAGGCTTTATTACAGGCTCAACATCTTACCAGTATATTAAGGAAGTGTTTGGTGATTCTGTTTCTGTTCTTAAGCTTGGAATGCCTTACCCATTTCCGGATGAACTCATTAAGGAATTTGCTAAGGATCTCGATGACATTACAGTTGTTGAGGAAATGGATCCAATCGTAGAAGATCATTGCAAGGCACTTGGCATCAATGTTCACGGTAAGGACCTTCTTCCAATGGTTGGCGAGTATTCTCAGAACTTAATCGCTAAGGTTCTCGCAGGTCAGGAAGTAGACGAGGAGTCAAAGTGTGATATCGAAACACCTGTAAGACCTCCTATTATGTGTCCTGGATGTCCTCACAGAGGTATTTTCTACACATTAAAGAGAAATAAGTGCATCGTTATCGGTGATATCGGATGTTACACTCTTGCAGCTGCTGAGCCGCTTGCATCAATGGATATGACACTTTGTATGGGTGCGTCAGTAAGTGCAACTCACGGTTTCTTAAAGGCTCTCGGCGAAGATGCTCCTAAAAATGTTGTTGGTGTTATCGGTGATTCAACATTTATCCATTCAGGTATGACAGGTCTTGCAGAAATTGCATATAACCAGTCAAATGCTACTATCGTTATTCTTGATAACTCAACTACAGGTATGACAGGTCAGCAGGAAAATCCTACAACAGGCTATAACATCAAGGGTGATCCCGCAGGTAAGATTGACCTTGAAGCTCTTGTAAAGGCTATGGGTATCAGAAGAGTAAGAGTTGTAGATCCATTAGATCTTAAGGCATGTAATGCTGTTGTTAAGGAAGAACTTGCAGCAGATGAGCCTTCTGTAATTATTACAAGAAGACCTTGTGTACTCTTAAAGTCAGTTAAGAAGTTACCTGCTCTCAGAGTTAATCCTGATAAATGTACAGGTTGTGGCGCATGCATGAAGATCGGATGTCCTGCTCTTGCAATGAAGGACGGTAAGGTTGTTGTAGACGAGACACTCTGTGTAGGCAGCGGCTGTAACTTATGTACTCAGATGTGTGGTTTCGGCGCTTTTGAGTATCCGGGAGAGGAGTAATTCTATGGAAACAAAAAATATAATGATTGTAGGAGTTGGCGGACAGGGCTCTCTCCTTGCGAGTAAGCTTTTAGGAAGATTATTTATGAACAAGGGATACGATGTAAAGGTGTCTGAAGTTCATGGAATGAGCCAGAGAGGCGGAAGCGTAGTTACATATGTAAGATACGGTGATTCTGTAGGTTCTCCTGTTGTAGATAAGGGCGAAGCAGATTATATCGTTTCATTTGAAATGCTTGAAGCTGCAAGATATGCAGATTATTTAAAGCCAACAGGTAAGATTATCACAAGTAAGCAGGAAATCGACCCAATGCCTGTTATTACAGGTGCTGCAAAGTATCCTGAAGATATTGCAAAGAGAGTTAAGGAAGACGGCATTTCTATCGATGCCATCGACAGCTTATCTCTTGCATTAGAGGCAGGTAATCCTAAGGCTGCAAACATCGTTCTTATCGGAAGACTTTCTCATTATTTCGATTTCCCTAAGGAAGACTGGATTGAAGCCATTGAGCAGGTAGTTCCTGCCAAGTTTGTTGAGTTAAACAAAAAGGCATTTGAATTAGGCGAAAAGGCAGAATAATTTAAAACATTAAAAATATTACTATATAGCATATTCCAAAAAATGTTATTGATATATCAACTATGTTGAATTTCATATTACTAAATATTACTTTTAAAAATAATATTAATATAGATATTGGTATTATTGCTGCAATTACTTTTAACGCTATGTCAATAGGAATTACATGAATAATTGCTAACATTGCTGCTGCTATATATCCAATAACTGCAACAGGCTTATTTTTTGTTTTAAATGCATTATATAAAATATTATATTTCCATTCATTTTTAGATTTAATTACAATATCATTATGGCACCATATTATTTTTTTCTTACTATTGGTTTCTAGTGCCGCTATTGCACATTCATTAGAATATCCGTTAAAATCAATAGTTATATCATATTCCTTTTCTATGTGATATTTTTTATATTTTATAAGGATTTTAAATGGAATAATTTTACATATTGCAGCAAAAGGTGATAAATATATAATGTTAATCTTAGTTGGCATTTTGACATTATAAAAATTCTCTTTGCTGAATAAATATAAATCTATGTTGTATTCATCCAAATTTAAGTTGTTCAATAAATTTATTAATGATTTTTGAATTCCCCCTAATCCTAAATCATATTGAAATATAGCTATTTTTTTCATCTATCTTCCTCTTTTTTGTAATCTTTTATTCCTTTGAACAATAGTTTTGTTATATTGAATATGTTTGTTTTACAAATATTTCTTTTTAAGATTGCAATTGGCAATACCATAAAAAAACACATTTTGGGATATAACCTCCTAAATAATGCCCCTTTTTCATATATGTCTTCTTCCATCCATATCGCTCCTGTACTTTCCTTTGGATGTATATTTATTGCTTCATTATAAAAATATATTTTTAATCCTTTATTATAACAATCAAGTAAAAATATATTTTCCTCGCCACTTTTATATCTAGAACCTAATCCAAATCTTTCGTCAAACCTCACTTTATCCTTTATTTTTAATACTCTAAAGGTTATTTCTATAGAACATACTTGTAAGATTTCTTTTCTTGTTAGTTCCTTGTTGTGAGATGGATATTTTCTTCTATCTTTTCCATTTTCATCTAAAGACTTAAATATAATTATATCTGCATTTTTTATTGTATCATAAGCTTTTTGAACTATATCTTTATATTCTTTAACAAATGTCACATCATCATCCGTAATAATACCAATATCTACATCACTTTCTATTTTTTCCAATAACCTATTACGTGATTTTGCTAGCCCTTTTTCATTGTATGAATAAAAAACCACATCACCTTTTTCTATATTTTTTATCTGCTCTTTAGTTTGATTTATTATTATACAGTTTGATATATTTTTTTCATTTAACTTTAGTTCCTCAATATCTTTTTTATTCATCGTAGACATTAAAATTTTTATATTCATGTTTTCCCCTTTAATTATCTAATTTTTTGAAACATTTATATAGTGTTTTATTTTCAAATATTGCTTTCAACATTTTTCTAAAAATTTTTAAATCGTATATATTTTTATTCATTAAAAGCACTGCCGCTATTTTATAGTACATTTTAGTCCTGTAATATTTAGTTTCTTTGTACTTGTGATTTTTCTTTAAATATTCTCTCAATTTTGTATATACTTCTATTCGCTCTTCATCATTTTCCATCATTACAGTTCTTAGTATTTTATAGATCACATGTGTAAAACATAAAAATTCAATCTCTTCTTCATACTTACTATATGTATTTTGACTTTTAGCAATTTTTTTCAGTTCTTCCGTTGTTGTTAAAATATCTAGTAAATTTCTAACATTTACAGAATTTGAAAGCCCTTCATCATTTGGAACATAATGATATACTGTTTTATCCATATATGCAATATTTTTTGCTTCCATAATGGAAGATATTGTTATTACCATATCTTCTCCTATTTTAGATGTAATAAAAAAACTTTCTTTTATTAAATCTCTTTTAAATATCTTGTTCCAAAGAGCTGGTTTTATGTGAATAATATCTTTATGTTCTTTTAAGTTTTCTGAGTAATATTTATACGGAATTCCCTTTTTTTCTTTTAAAAACTCATCTTTTTTTGTTACTTCTTTATAATTTCCAATAACAATATCTGCATTTGTTTCTTCTAGTTTACCCACAAAATTCTCAATTGCATCCAGCTCTACAAAGTCATCTGAGTCGCAAAATAAAACATAATCTCCTGTCGAAGCTTCAAATCCGACCTTTCTAGCATAATTAGGTCCTTGCATTGTAGCTATTAGTGCTTTAACTCTACAATCGTTTTTTTCTAGTGTCTTTATATAATCATAACTGCCATCTTTTGAGTTATTATCAACCAACAGTATTTCTATATTATGATATGTTTGGTTTAAAACTTTTTCCAAACTAATTGGTAGATACTCCATTGCATTATAAATAGGAATAATCACACTAACTTTCAATTTTTCCCCTCCAAATTTTCTCTTAATGTTATAACTTGTCCTCTATTGTCATCATAATTTGCAACTATTTTGTCTATGGCATACTTATCCATAAATACATTTGTATAATTTCTATTTCTTTTTTCGCTGTACTTTTTTAGTTTAACCGGATGATGTTGAACTGATAGTTCATTTGTAAACCCTACCTTCAAATTATTCAATTTGACTCTATAAAAAAACTCCGTGTGTTCTTGCAATTTCAATTTTGGATCCCAACCGTGAATTTCTTTTATTCTTTCTGTCTTAGCCAAGAAAAAATTTAATACTAAATCTGTTTCTGCAAATTCCGGAAATGAATGCACTGTGTAATCTGCATAAAATGTATTTCCTTCCATCTTTAAGGTTCCTATATAATTTGTTGGCAATTCATATTTTAGTATTTTTTGAATAAGAACAAGAAGCTTGTCCCAATTACTTTTTACAATTTTATAGTTGCGTATATATCCCCCTATAATATCTAATTTTTTCTCTTCAAGTATTTGCACTGCTCTTTCTAAGTTTGTTTTTTGATCAAAAACGAAATCGTCGTCTGCTAATACAAAATATTTCGTTTGTATTTTATTTAATAAAAAATTTCTTCCAGCAGATAGTCCACAATCTTTTTCTAAATTGTAATATTGCAAATTGTATTGGTTAAATTTTGATAGTATTTTTTCTTTGGATGATATTTCGCTATCATCTCCAACTAAAACTCTAATTTTAGGATATTTTTTAAAAATAGAGTCCAATAAATTAATTAAGCAATCACATCTGTCTAGTGTTTTTATAATAATTGTCACTTCATCCATTTTTTCTTTTCCCCCCTTATTTCAATTTTAGGATTTGAACATCGTCATTTGAATAAATAACCTCAAAGTTATTATTTATATAATTTTTAAACTTTTCTTCTTTAGATGCCTTGCAAGTTATATATTGAATATCATAGTATTTAATATATTCCTCAATTTCCTTTTCTTCTATTGGTACCTCTTTTCCAGATTCATTATATAAATAGCTTTTACCCTCTGAATCAAAGTAAGCACTTATAGCTAATTTACTTGTAAAAGTTTTATTTTCATCTCCCAAATATCCCATATATTCTTTACTATTTATAATTTTAATTTTCTTATTGACATTTTTGTCAATCATAGACATATTAAAAGTATTAGCCGTATAATAGACCCTAACATATTCTTTAGATAAATTATTTTCCTGTATATATTTATTAAAATATTCAGTCGCTTCCACTAAAGTATTTGGCACTTTAGCAAGTATGCTATATTTTTTACAATCAATTATATCAAATTGTAATATATAGACTAATATTGAAAATGCTGTTAATGTTATGTATACATAACTTCCATATTGCAATACTTTCTTAATGTTATATTGTGTTTCTATATTTTTTACTCTAGTTTCTATAAATTCAAGCAAATAATATATTCCTAATATTCCAAAAATAGTATTAAAGAATAAATATATCCTACTTTCAAGCCCTAATGTTAATGCTGAAAGACCCTTTCTTACTAAAGGATTATACAAAATAATTATATATACCACTAGTAATAAAAACTCTGGTTTTTTTCTTAAATTTTTTATTCCATATACTAATAAGAATATCATACCACCATACAAGATGCTTGAATGTGTAATTAAAATCAGAATTGTACTTAATACATTAGATTTATTTTCATAAATATATTTCATTGATGAACTATGAATTTCTTTATCCACTGTATAATTTAATATTAATTTTTCCCCATCTTCTAAATGTTCATCCGGATTCTCTGCATTCTCTGGAATTATTTGCATGCTTGAATCAATATTATCCTTCTTTATTAATAATTTTGCCAATATATTATCATATAAAGGAGTTCCTAGTAAAATAAGTATTATTGGTATAATTATCATCATTGGATATCCAAGTTTAGCAATTATATCTATTATTTTTTTGTTTTGAAATAACAAATATAAAATTGTTAACACAAATAGCATAATTGCAATAACATATATATTATCTAACGATTCATAAATATATAAAAACAAAATTATCAATACCGGTGTACCTACATATAATACTGAATTCAATAAGTCCTTTCTTTTTAATATACATACAACTATATAGAAGGAACAAATAAAAAATAACATAATAAACATCATCGTAGATGTTATAGAAATTCCAGCAATTATACAAATTAATAGTAAATGTAATGATGTTTTTTCTTCTTTGAATAAATCAAACATATAAGTAAAACAATAAATACTTAATACTATTGTTACTAAATGAAGTGCATTAAATGGCGCCCTGAAAATGCTAAGAACAAATGTTAAAAAAAATGCTGTAAGTATATTGTTTAAATTTTTATTTCGAGCTATTCTCACCAATGTTATTGCTGTCATACTTATAAAAAAGTAATTCATAAATGTCATTACCCATATTAAAACTAAATATCCCTCTTGTAGTCCGACTATGTTAGCCAAAAATGATGCTTGGTAGTAATATGACATATATTTATAATAATTTTGCAAATTACTTTGGCCTGTATATGGGTCTATAGTTGATATGTGTTCTGCATTTTGTGCACTATTAGTAAATACACTGTAAAAATAGGAATCATATGTTTCCATGTATCCAAAGTGAATGCATATCATATATAATAACATAAAAGTAAATGCCACAATAAGTGCTATAATTTCTTTTTTTGTTATTTTAATAATTTTCTTGTTTTTTATATACTTAAGCATAATAATTCCAATTATTGTTAAATATACAAGTCCAAAAATATTTAAGTATCTTGATGATAGTTTAAAGAACATAACTGGAAGCTCACATATAAAGAACAAAGTCAGATTTGCCAAAAAGCCTATTGCTGTTTTTTCTTCCCTATCTTTCTTTATCTTATCAAAAACATAAAGTCCAAGTGCCTTTGAACTAAAACACATAAAAACTATTAATAATAAAATCTTTAGTATTGTCAATTTTTCTCCTCCACTTACAACTAAAATTAGTTATTATTTGTTCTGTTTTTCTTTTAATATCATATATATGTCATCAATAATCTTTTTATTTGTCTCTACATCAAACTTTCTAGCAAACAGCATTCTACTTTTTAGCAATCTTTCTAGGTCTTCCTCTTTGAATACATATGGATTTCCTCTTTCCCAATCAATGTATCTCATACAAGCATCTCCGTTAAAATTATTTGATGGTTCTTTATAAACATTTTCTTTAAATTTAGAGTTTACTAAAAGTGTCTGAATAAATAGTTCATCTGCGCATAATGAATATTTAAATACCTTTCTTACCCAAGTTTCCTGTTTCAACACATAGTTTGCAAAGTCATTTGTAATACTGACCCAATTTGCACCATATCCTACTTTGATATCCAGCTTTTTTATTCGATCGACTTTTAAAATAGATTGTATAGGCATAAAAACATTTTGAAAAGCATTATAAAATGTTCTTTCTAATCTTCGATTGCTTTTTGCAATTTTTTGAAAAAAATGGAACCTAGAAATTCTATAATATGCATTCCTTTTGTTTATTATTTCATCCGTCGTTAATTGAACAATTTCTTTTCCATTGTTCTTTTGAAAAAACTCGTGAATTTCATCTTGTGTTTTTAATGGTAGGTCTACTCCTGATATAAAGTGATAATATTCATAGTTCTTGTTTTTGCTTTCTTTTAGTAATAAATATTCACATTCTATCTGAGAAAAGTCCCCCCATCTTACATCAATTCTTTTCGTAAAATATAGATTCGAATTCTTTACAATATTGTTTATTTCTTGTACATTGAATAATTTTGACTTTTTATCTATATGTAAATAAATATCATTTCTCTTATCATCAATTAAATTTAACAATTTTTTTAGAATGTATGGGTTATTATGAGCCATAATTAGATATGCATGTTTTTTCATATAAGTTACCTTCTTATTATAATTCCTTTTAAAATTTTTACAGTCTCTTTAAATGTTTCTCTATTGGAAATTGCTCCTGTTATTAAAAATATAATCCCTACAGTAGTAGATATTATAATTGCATATGTAAACCACTGCAGATAGCTTAAAATCATAAGGTTGATTCCAAATGAATAAAATCCAATAATTATACATGCAACCGCTAAAAATAATAAAACTCTTTTTATAATTATATTATTCGATATCTTCAATATATATTTGTTAGAGTACCAAATAAAATTAATTGCCCTATATATTGCTGCCAATAGGCATCCTAATAAAGCTCCATAGATTCCCCAAAAATACATTAGAATTACTTGTCCCAAAAGATTTATAATCATTTCAATTACTGAATATTTTTTTGTCTGTTTAAAATGCCCGCTTGCAATGACCATCGTTCTTGATGGAATCTTAAGATTGTTTATGAATCCAACTAGTACAAATAATTTACCTAATATAGGAAGCACATAGTTAGCGTCTGTCATTCCTTGAGTATATATTTTTATAAATGGCATAATTAATATATATGCTATTGTATAAATTGCGGAGATCATAATCATGTATGTAAATTCAAAAACATCATAAGCTTTTTTCAGAACTTCATCTTCTTTTTTCGAAACTACATCCCCAAAAGATGCATATATTCCATTAGAAACAATATTGCAAATCATGTTTAATCCAGAAAAAACTAACATATAAACATTATAAATACTTGCATTTTTTAACCCAATAAACAATGATATTAGTACAATAGAACTATTGTTAATAATCAGTGCAGTAATTTCGTGTATTATTGCATCTCTCCTTTGAGAAATTTCGTTCATCAGTGGTTTTTCTTTCTTATCAATATAAGTATAATTTTTTTTGAAGTACGTCCAAAGCACAACCACTCTGACAATATACACAGTCATTGCACCAAATTCTACCAAAATAATATTACAGTTAAGTTTAATTAATATTATAGAAATGACAATGTTAAATATATTACCCAATCCTTGAGCAATAGATACCAAGTAGTTTTTTTGATCTGCGCTAAACAAGGCTTGATACTTTCCAATAAAATAAAATTCCGATACGCCACAGGCTCCAAGTAATATAATTAAACAAATTGTAGTTAAAACATCTACATCGTTACGCACAAATAATGGGTATATGAATGCAACTAAGAGCATGATAAGAGATGACAAGTTTCCTGCTTTTACAAACATTTTCCTCGTTGCATTAAAAATACCACTTAACTTTTTATAGTTTCGTTCAGCTAGTGGTTGATACATTACATATGTACTAGCACTTGCAATTCCTGCACCAGTAGTTTGAGCATACATTACAATCTGTTTTATCGTAGAAATCAGCCCATTAATTGATGAACCATAATTCTGAATTATGAGGGGTGGTAATATAAAACCGGTCACGATACTTACAATTTGTTGCAATAAGTTAAATATTAAATTTTTTAAAGTTTTTTTTGCTCTCATTTGTTCTTCACCTGTTATAAATTATTATTTCTCTTTATTCTCATTATTTCTTTGGTTATACACATATATACTTGTTTTTTGAATTATCTCTTTGTTTTTTTCTTTTAACTCTGATATTTTAATATTTTGAAAAAATAACATGATATAAGAAACAAACACAAATAAGCATAAAATGAAATTACTCGTTGATTGAAATCCCATTTGCTTTGCAAAAAAAATTGAAATTTTCGGAAATATACTAAGTATCAATAATATGATTGACCAAATTATCCATACAATAGAATCATCAATATTTAATTTATGTTTTCTTATTTTTCGTATAATATAAATGATTGTTAATATTGAAATA
>ERZ779888.3715-NODE-3715-length-10959-cov-5.602073_pt1 | contig 10959 bp, 10 predicted proteins | sample MGYA00511245_ERZ779888 | MGnify/ENA primary metagenome ERZ779888 (study PRJEB29588, sample SAMEA2155255) | human gut metagenome | biome: human gut; feature: human-associated habitat; material: faeces | place: Denmark | collected 2008/2010 ... | reverse complement strand
GGTGCCCAGACGGTAGGCACGAACTGCGTGGCGGCGGAGGGACTGGTGCCCTACGGCATCCGCACCGCCGAGGGGGAGGAGTTCCGCACCGTCAACGGCGCGCTTATCGACAACGACCCGGAGGGCTACGGCGACCGCTGCACCCAGGCCGCCACGGAGCTGCATCAGGCAGGCTACACCAGCGCCGCCGCCATGGAGCAGCTGGGCACGGTCACGCTGCTGTATGACAGCGGCAGCGGTCAGGCCGCCCTGGCCCGTCAGCTTCAGCAGATGTGGCGTGAGACGCTGGGCCTTCAGGTCACGCTCCAGGGTGTTTCCAACGAGGAATACCTCCAGCTCCTGACCGATGGCGCGTATACCCTGGCGCTGACGGAGCTCACCGCCGCCTGCAACGATGCCGCCGCCTACCTTGAGCCGTGGCGCAGCAGCGACGCCCGGAATTACGCCCTGCACATGAACGCCTATGACATTCTCATGCGGGTAGCCGCCGCCAGCACCAGCGCCGAGGCCCGGGACGCCTATCTGAAGGACGCGGAGCAGCTGCTGCTGGACAGCGGCAACATCATCCCGCTGTATAGCCGCCAGCAGCCCTATCAGATCCGCGAGGGCGTGGCCGGTGCGGTGAACGATGGCCTGGGCGCGTGGTACTTCGGCAGCGTCCGCCGCGTGACGCAATAATGCAAAAAATGCATTGATTATCCGTAGGGGAGGGGCTCTGCCTCTCCCCTACACTGTCATTGCGCGACCAGTCCTCACACTGGTCGTGGCAATCCGTATCCCAGTGCTTGCTTCCTCTGTTGTCATTGCGAGGAGCGGAGCGACGTGGCAATCCGTTCCCTCGCCCCTGACTCTACGCTGTCATTCCGAGCCAGTGACCGACGTCACTGGCGTGGGAATCCGTATTCCACGAACCCATGAAAAAAGAAGGGCGATAGCCCTTCTTTTTTACTTCAAGGCAACCAGATACCCCATCGCATCGGTCAGTTCGGCATTTTTCTTTGCATAATATGCGGTGGCAGCGGTGTTATGTGCGATCACATCGCTGTTCTTGGCGATAGTAGTACCGATCTGCGAAATGCCTTCCAGTTGTATGACGGCATCTGACGCGCTGTTTTCTATGCTGTATATCGCGGTCAAGGCGCTGTTCATCGTGTCGTTGAGCTGCGCCAATTCTTTCTTCATGCTGCACATGGCAGAGTACATCATATACTGATTGGACTTTATCTGTTCCAGCGAGTCGATTACTGTATCCAGTTGTTCAATGACGCGATTGGCGCGGACTTCCGACTCATACAGGTTATAGGCGCCGTTTGTCCCCTCCAGCTTTTCGCAGCGCCCGGACACAAGGTATTCATAGAAAGACGACAGTGCGACCGCATTTTGGTATTTTCCAAAGATGATCCCTGCGGCATAGAGTTCATTTCGAGCAGTGATGGATTTTTGCAGCAGCTCCATCGTCTGCGCCGTTTCGTTATCCAATATTTTCTGTGCCTCTGAAGCTGGCGTGGGGCGTGCCACGGCTTCCGCGCATTTTTCTTTCAAGTCGTTCGCAGCCTCCGCATCCGCCAACTGACGCTGCGCTTTATCCAGCGCCTCCTTTGCGGCATCTGCTTTTTTACGCGCCTCGTCAGCAGCGCGCTGCATTTCCATCAACCGCTGCTCTTTCGCTTCCTTATGGAGGCGGGCGATTTCCTCCTTGTATGCGGCCATATCCGCACTGTACTGGGCAAGCAATTCAAGGTTGCGCTGCTCGACCTTCCTTCTGTTGAATAAGCCATACGTTCCCAGTGTTGGCGGCTTGGGTTCTTGAGGCCGTGTGGTGAGCCGTATCTTGGCCTTTGACTTCTTCTGCGCCTCAAGAAGGGAAAGCTGCTGCTGATAGTCATTTTCCAGCTTTTCGCTTTTTTCGGTGGCTTTCTCCACCTGCTTCTGGAGCTTTCCTAATGCGGCGGTTCGTATATCCAAGGTTGTCTTATAGTCTACCGCCTCGACTAACATTCCGTTTATGATTTTGTGAAAATAAACGTCGAGAAGCTGCTTTTCCAAGGTCATAATGCTGTTTTCAAGCTGTACTATGTGCAGAATATACGACTTGAGCAGTTCCGGGTCTGACCGGATAGCTGCCACCTTTTCTGCCGAAAAAGGCGAAGCGGCAGGTACATCAGCGGCATTGATGCACCGTTCCGTGACGACCTTCGCCTCATATTGAGCGCCTATGCAACATAGCCCCACACCCCCGCGAAAGTAAAGGGTGGTGTCAGCCAACCCGTCTGGGGCGGTTGTAAGCGCCGCATGAAGTGCCGCCACAGCGGGATCATCTTTTTGGGCGTTGTATGCAGCGTCCCATTCTTTCCAAAACGCTTTACGCGATTCAATCGTAAAACGCATTTCCCCTTTAAAAAAAGGATGCTCCAGATTCATTTTTTTGCACCTCCGAGCTGTTCTGCCTTCTTGCCGCATATCTTGCACAGCCCTACCGCCCTGCCATCAAATTTAAGTGCCTCATCGTAGGAGGAAAAGAATCTGACACGGTATGGGAGACTTTCGCTTTCTTTGCACAGTCCCTTGATATGCAGCCGAAGGGTGTTTTCGTTATAGAAATACTGCATTTACAGTCCCCTTTCTTTGCGTTATGGCTTCATAATCTCTGCTAATTGCGATTATATATTCCTAAATTCCCTACGTCAACAAAATCATATCCTTAAATGCTCAAATACCCCGAAATGCCGCGTATAAGGAATTATTCTACACGCAGTGAGGTGGTTTTATGGATTACTTGGCGTTCTCCACCACCACGGCGCGGGCCTTGGCCAGCTTCAGGTCATGCCGCAGCTTCATGGGCGGCAGCTGCTGGCGCAGCAGCTCCTTGCTCAATCCATACTGGGCGGACAGCGCCTCGTACTGCTGCTCCAGATCCGCCTCCGTGATCTCGATGCCCTCCTGCCGTGCGATCTCCGTCATGGCCAGCTCGTACCGGGCGGCGGTGGCGGCCTGCTCCCGTGCGTGTTCGCGGAGCTGCTCCATGGTCGTGCCGCTGTACTCTAGATATTGCTCCAGCGTCGCGCCCTGGCCCTCCAGCTGCCCCCGCAGCTGGGCGATAAGCCCGTCCAGCTGGTTCTCCACCATGGCGTCGGGGATGGTGACGGTCATTCCGTCGATGACCTGCTGCACCAGCGCGTCGGCGAACTGCTGGGCGGCCTGGGCCTGCTTTTGGGCCACCGCGCCCTCCATCACCGCCCGACGCAGGGCGGACACGTCCGCGAAGCCCTGCTTTTTGGCGAAGTCGTCGTCCAGCACCGGCGCGGCCCGCCGGGTGATCTGATGCACCTTGATGCGGAACACCGCGTTCTTGCCCGCCAGCTCCGGCGTGTACTCCTTGGGGAACGTGACGCGCACGTCCCGCTCCTCGCCCAGGGCCGCGCCGGCCACCTGCTCCTCGAAGCCGGGGATGAAGGAGCCGCTGCCCAGCAGCAGGGGCTGCTGCTCGCCCTTGCCGCCCTCAAAGGGCACGCCGTCCAAAAAGCCCTCGAAGTCGATGACCACCTCGTCACCCATGGCGGCCCGCTCCGGGTGCGTCACGTCCAAATGCGCCCGTGCGTATTCCTCCAGCGCCGACTGGGTGTCCTCCTCGCTGAGAGCTACCTCCGGGTACGCAGCCCGCAGTCCCTTATATTCGCCCAGCGTCACCTCCGGGTACAGGTCGATGACAGCGGAGAAGGTGTACCCCTCCGGGCCGATGTCCTCCACCGTCAGGGTGGGCGTTCCGGCGATGAGCAGCTCCTCCCGCTGGATGGCCTCCACCAGCGCCTGGGGATATGTGTCGTTCACGGCCTCCTGATACAGGAACTCCGCCCCGTACTTGGCCTCGATATTGGCCCGGGTGGGCTCGCCGTCCACCGGGGCGATGGACTTGATGGCCTCGTAGCACCGCGCCAGCGACTGCTGCCACGTGTCCGCGTCCACGGCCAGCGTCAGCCGTACCTGCCGGTTTTCGGGGATGTCCTCCCGCTTTTTGATCTCCATAGGGGTCGTCCTCCTCTTTTTCATACAGTGGAGACAGTATACCTTATTTCGCGCCGCTTGTCCAGCGGGTCGGGCACTCCGGCACGCCTGCCCAAGTTGTAAAATAATTGTGACATATATCACACAGGGGTTGCCATCCGCCGGTAAAATCTGCTACAATGCGGAATACTATCTAATCAGTTTATCCTCGGAGGGAAAGCCGACTATGCAGACCATCAAGCACTTCTTCAAGACCCATCCCCATGCCTGGTGGGGCGCGTACCTGCCCATTTACCTGGCCATGTTCTTCACCATCGAGCACTTTATCACCGACAACTACTGGGCCACCCAAACATCGCTGGACGCGAAGATCCCCTTCTGCGAGTGGTTCATCTTCCCCTACGTGTCCTGGAGTCCCCTGCTGGTGGTGCTGGGGCTCTACCTGATCCTGAAGGACGGCGAGGGCTTCCGGCGGTATATGTGGTTCATCATGGTCACGTTCACCACCGCCGTGGTGTTCTGTATCCTCATCCCCAACGGTCAGGATCTCCGCCCCGCCGTCATGGCCCACCACAACGCCGCCACCTGGCTGGTGGAATACACCTACTCCATCGACACCAACACCAACGTGTTCCCCAGCGTCCACGTGCTGGGCGTTATGGCGGCGCTGGCCGCCGTGTGGCACACGCCTGGGCTGCAAAAACCCGCCTGGCGCTGGGGCGTCACCCTGTACGGCGTCGTTATCATCGTCGCCACGGTGTTCGTCAAGCAGCACGCCGTCATTGACGTGCTGGCCGGTATTTTCACCGGCGCGATCGCCTATGTGTTCGTCTATCTCATCGTGGGCCGCCGCCGCGACCGGCGGCGTGCCGAAAAGGAGGCATGACCGTGGAAAAGAGCCTTTCCCCTCTGTTCGAGGGCATCAGTCCCGAGTCTCGCGCCGCCATGAAGGCCTGCTTTGACGTGCGGGAGCAGCGCTTCCGCGCCGATGAGGTGATCTACGACTTTGCCGCCCGCCGTGACATCATCGGCATCCTGGCCGAGGGCAGCGCCGTGGTGGAGCGCATCGACCGGCAGGGAGGCCGCACCATCCTGGAGCATTTGGAGAGCGGCGGCGTGTTCGGCGAGATGCTCATGTTCGAGAATGTGGCCGGCGACAGCATCACCGTGGTGGCCCAGCGCCCCTGCCGGGTGTGGTTCATGGCGGCCAGCCAGGTGACGAAGCTCTGCGAAAACGCCTGCGCCCACCACAGCCGCATGGTGGAGAATATGTTTCATTTAGTGGCGGATAAGGCCACCGCCCTGTCCGAGCGGGTGGAGGTGCTGAGCCGCCGCTCCATCCGGGACAAGCTGCTGTGCTACTTCTCCCTGCTGGCGTCCAAGGCCGACGGCAGCGGGTTCTCCCTGCCGTTCTCCCTCAGCGCCCTGGCGGACTACATCTGCGCCGACCGCAGCGCCATGATGCGTGAGCTGAAAAAGATGCGGGAGGAGCACCTGCTGGCGGTGGATGGCCGCGCCGTGACGCTCTACGCCGGAATATGACCGAAAGGGCCGCCTTTGGCGGCCCTTTTTTGTGCCCTGCCCGCACGTCTACCGATGCGCTGTACGTATCCGCACGGGCGGATGTGGGCATCCGCCCCTACGTACAATTTTCCGGCGGCCTTTTCGTAGGGGGCGATGCCCACAAGCACGGAACTCCCGCCCCCGCCAAATTCCTCTTGTACTCCCGGCAAAAGTGGTATATAATACTCTATATTATTATGCACCTGTATGCACAGACGTAGCTTTTGCAGTTCTATTTCCGCAGAAAGGAAGTCCGATATGATAAAAGTTCCCACTGAAAACGGCGAGATCACCATCAGCGACGCGGTGTTTACCACCATCACCGGCGCGGCGGCCACCAACTGCTTCGGCGTGAAGGGCATGGCCCAGCGCAGCATGACCGATGGTCTGGTGCATCTCCTGCGCCCCGAGGCCATGAGCAAGGGCGTGAAGGTCACATATAACGACGACGGCACGGTGTCCATCGAGCTGCACATCGTCGTGGAAAACGGCGTCAACATCGCCACAGTCTGCCGCTCCATCATGGGCGAGGTCAAATATGTGGTCAACCTCAACACCGGCGTCACCGTCAAGGCGGTGAACGTCTGCGTGGATTCCGTCACGGTGTGACGCGCCCGGAAGGAGAAGCAACATGACAGATAGGATCAGCGGCGGCGCTTTCAAGGATATGGTCGCCTTCGGCGCCGCCTGCATCGCACAGCAAAAGCAAGCCATCAACGACCTGAACGTGTTTCCCGTGCCGGACGGCGACACGGGCACGAATATGTCCCTGACCATCCAGACCGCCGTGGCCGAGCTGCGTAAAGTCCAGCCCGCCACCGTGGACGAGGCCGCCAAGGTCACGGCCTCCGGCCTGCTCCGGGGTGCCCGGGGCAACTCCGGCGTTATTCTGTCCCTGCTGTTCCGGGGCATGAGCAAGGTGTTCAAGGGGCTGACCGAAGCCGACGGCGCACAGCTGGCATCGGCCATGCAGGAGGGTGTCAGCACCGCCTACGGCGCGGTGATGAAGCCCGCCGAGGGCACGGTGCTCACCGTCTCCCGGCTGGCAGCCCAGCGGGCGCTGGAGGCCGCCGGAGAGCGGAACGATGCCGCCTACGTGCTGGAGGAAGCCATCAAGACCGGCTACACCACCCTGGCGGAGACCATTGAGATGAACCCGGTGCTGAAAAAGGCCGGTGTGGTGGATGCCGGCGGCAAGGGCTACCTCATCATCCTGGAGGGTATGCTCCGTTCCCTGCGGGGCGAGGCCGTCCCTGAGGTGGAGGAGACGGCGGAGGAGAAGGCCGATTTCGCCGCCATCGGCGACGAGGACATCACTTTCGCCTTCGACACCGTGTTCACCGTCCGCAAAACGTCCGACAAGCCCCTGGACGGCCTGCGGGCCTACCTGGGCAGCATCGGCGACAGCCTGGTCATCGGCGAGGACGACGAGTCCTTCAAGGTCCACGTCCATACCGACACCCCCGGCGATGCCCTGAACGAGGCGCAGAAGTACGGCACGCTGGAGCTGGCCAAGATCGAGAATATGCGTACCCAGGCCGCTGACCTGGCGGCGGGCAAGAAAGCCCAGAGCACCGACGACCTGGATGCCATCGAGGAGGAGCTGGAAAACAGCGCCTGCGCCGTGGCCGCACCGGAGAAACGGTACGGCTTCCTGGCGGTGTGCGCCGGCGACGGGCTGGCGGAGGTGTTCCGCGACCTGGGCGTGGACCGCATCGTGTCCGGCGGTCAGACCATGAACCCCTCCACCGACGACATCCTCCGGGAGGTGAACCGTACCCCCAGCGAGGTGGTGTTCGTCCTGCCCAACAACAAGAATATCATCATGGCGGCCCAGCAGTGCGTGGGCTTGTCTGAAAAAGAGGTCATCGTCGTCCCCACCGCCACCGTCCCCCAGGGCATCTCCGCCATGATGGCCGTAGACCCGGAGGACAACGACCCTCAGTCCATCCTGTCGGCCATGACGGCGGCGGCGGAGCACGTCACCACCGCGCAGATCACCTACGCCGCCCGGAACTCCGACTTTGACGGCTTCGCCATCAACGAGGGCGACTATCTGGCCCTGTGTGACGGCAAGCTGCTGGGCACGGACCGCAGCCTGGATGCCCTGCTGGAGAAGCTGGCCCAGGTGGCGGCGGACAAGGACGCGGAGTTCATCACCGTCTACACCGGCGAGGGCGTGGACGAGGCCCAGGCTCAGCAGGCCTCCGCCATCTTCCAGAGCCGCTGCCCCGGCGCGGAGATCACCGCCCTGCCCGGTGGCCAGCCTGTGTACTACTACATCGTGGCCATCGAGTAAGCGATACGGCGTAAGGTATGAAAGAAACGACCCAAAGACCCGCGTCCTCCCGGCTGGACACATCCACCATGCCGCGAGGGCCGCTGAACTGGATATTCTTCCCCCTGGCGCTGCTGTACCACGAGCTGCTGCTCCGCGCCTTCGACACGCAGAACGCCTTCTTCCGCGGCACGCTGGTGATGGTCGTGCTGTTCTCCGTCGCCACGGGACTGCTGCTGAGTCTGCTGGTGAACCTGCTGCACAACCGCAGGCTGGCCCAGGTGCTGATGCTGGTCGTCACGGCGCTGTGGACGCTGCTGCTGTGCGTAGAGTACTGCTGCCGCAGCTATTTCAAGTCCTATTTTTCCGTGGGCTTCATCTGCACCATGTCGGGGAACGTGGTCACGGGCTTCGGCAGCACCATACCCGGCATCGTGGCCCAGCGCCTGCCGTTCATCATCGCGGCGCTGCTGCCGCTGGCGCTGTGCATCCTGCTGCGTAAGCGCATCGTCACGGAGCACCGCATGAGCAAATGGTCGCTGCTGTTCGTCACGGCGGTCAGCGTCGTCTTCCTGCTCATCGGCGAAGGGCTGGCCCGCTGGGGTACATACGGCGACAGCTATACCTACAACTTCCAAACCGACGCGGCGGTGTCCCAGTTCGGTCTGCACACGGCGGTGCGGCTGGAGGCGGAATACGCCCTGTTCGGCACGCCCCAGCCCAAGCTGGAGCTGCCCACGCAAGAGGACGAGCCGGATGACACGCCCGATGACCCGCCGGCGGCGACAACGCCGGTGGAGTACGGCTATAACGCGCTGGGCATCGACTTCCAGGCCCTGGCGGACAGTGCGTCCGACAGCGCGCTGCGGAGCATGGCCCAGTATTTCGGCAGCCTGACGCCCTCCAAGAAGAACGAGTACACCGGCCTGTTCCAAGGTAAGAATTTGGTGCTCATCACGGCGGAGGCGTTCTCCCCCTGGTTCATCAGCCGGGAGCTGACGCCCACGCTGTATAAGCTGACCCACGAGGGCTTCGTGTGCGAAAACTACTACCAGCCCGGCTGGGGACAGTCCACCACCGGCGGCGAGTACGCAGTGATGACCGGCCTGCTGCCCACCTGGGTAGGGAGCAACGTCAGCTTCTACGCCTCGGCCAACGATGATATGCCCTTCGCCCTGGGCAACCAGCTGCGGGCGCTGGGATACCGTACCGGCGCGTACCACGACAACATCTACAATTACTATAACCGCGACAAGACCCACCCCAACCTGGGCTACGACTATCAGGGCGTGGGCAGCGGCCTTACGATGACGGAGGACGGCTCGTGGCCCTACTCCGACCTGGAGATGATGCAGAACACCATTGGCGATTACATCGACGGCTACGTGTCAGACGGCACGCCCTTCCACGTGTACTACATGACCGTCAGCGGCCACGGCGGCTACGGCTGGGGTCACGCCATGGCGGCCAAGAACCGGGCCAAGGCCCAGGCGGCCTATCCCAACGCCTCCACCCAGGTGCAGGCCTACGTGGCCGCCAATCTGGAACTGGAGAACGCCCTGACCTACCTGCTGGAGCAGCTGGAGGCGGCGGGCATCGCGGAGGACACGGTGATCTGTATGAGCGCCGACCACTACCCCTACCTGCTGGCCGAGCCGGAGACGGACTACTACAACGAGCTGCGGGGCGTGGTGGACTCCGAGCGTGACACCGACCGCTACCGCAACGCCCTGGTGCTGTGGTGCGGCGGCATGGAGAACGCCGTAACGGTGACAGAGCCCTGTTCCGCCGTGGACATCGTGCCCACCCTGAGCAACCTGTTCGGCCTGGAATACGACTCCCGCCTTCTGTCGGGCCGGGACGTGCTGGACAAGGACTACGATGCGGGCAGCGCATCGGGGAGCATCCCGCTGGTGATCCTGCCCACCTCCTCCGGCAACAGCTGGGCCACGGCGGCAGGCGTGTTCGAGGCCTCCACCCGGACGTTCAACGCCCGCCCCGGCGTGACGGTGGAGGAGGACTACGTCAGCCGCGTCAACAACATCGTGGCGCTGCAATACAACTACGCCCAGCAGCTCATCGCCCGGGACTATTACCGGGTGGCACTGGGCCGGGAGTAAAGAACAAAAGGGAGACGGCCTTCGCCGTCTCCCTTTGCTTGTATATTCCTTTTTCAGCTCACGGTGATGTTGCCCTTGACGGAGCAGCCCTTCTCCATGGTGATGGTGGCAGCCTGGATGTTGCCGGTGACGCGGGCGGTCTTGCCCAGCGTCACATCGCCGGAGCACTGCACATCGCCGTTGATAATACCGCGGCAGATCAGCGTGCCCACCACCAGGTTGCCGGTGATGACAGAGCCCTCGCCGATGGTCATAGCGTCGCTGACGGTGGCGTCGCCCTGCATGGACTTGCCGTTCAGCTCCAGCTGCTTGGCGGTGACGTTGCCGTGGTGATCCGCACGGAGCAGCACCGTGCCGGTGCTGATGATGTCGCCCTCGAACTTGCCGCAGATCTCCACATTGCTGTCGGTCTTCAGCGTGCCGGTCAGCTCCGTGCCGGGTGCGATATAGGTGGTGGCCACCGCCGGGGCGGGCTTCACGGGTTCAGGCGCGGGGACGACAGGCGCGGGCTTCTGCGCCGCGGGATGCTTCCCGTCCTGCTTGGCGGCCACGCCGGCGGAGGGCACGACCTCCTCGTCCTCACCGATCTTGACGCCGAACAGCTCGTAGGCGATGCGGTTGAAGATGTCGCCCTTTTTCAGTCTACCCATCTTTGTCATGCGGATCTACCCCTTTCTTCGTGCAGCAGCGCTGCGCTGTGCAGATGAAACGAATTGTGATAGTGTTATTCTACCACAGCGCGCTGTCAAAAATGGGCGCGTCTGCATAAAACGACAGGAAAACTGCGGAAACGGCACATTTCGCCGTCAGTGGCGGCCCACCCGATCCCATTCGTCCGGGTCTTCGTACAGCAGGTGGATGTCCTCCATGTAGGGCGACTCCATGGGATTGGCCATGGGCGCGGCGGCCTTATAGCGCTCCAGGTTGCGCCGTGAGCGCTCCGGCGGCTGTACCGTCCCCGCTCCGGCGATGCACCCGCCGGGGCAGGCCATGCCC
>ERZ779888.3713-NODE-3713-length-10961-cov-4.851916_pt1 | contig 10961 bp, 7 predicted proteins | sample MGYA00511245_ERZ779888 | MGnify/ENA primary metagenome ERZ779888 (study PRJEB29588, sample SAMEA2155255) | human gut metagenome | biome: human gut; feature: human-associated habitat; material: faeces | place: Denmark | collected 2008/2010 ... | reverse complement strand
CACCAACTTGAACGGCTGCCAAACCCATACCATTATTTTTATACATCGTTTCTTTCATATCGTCTAAAAGTTCCCAAAGATTTTCATCAAAATTGCGAACTGGTTTGCTTTTTTTTCTTAAAAGGTCATCTCCAACTTTTACAATATTTCTAATAGCCATAATATCTCCTAAGTATTTATTACTTATTTTTAATATACAATTAAATCAATAAAAAATCAATATTTATGATAAATTTTGAGGGTTTATTTCAACAAAAAGTGAAATTTTTGAGTCTTTTTCGTTGTCACAAAGTGCATAAACTTGTTTTCTTATCTTTTCCCAATTTACAACACGCATCAAAACTTGAAATCTAAATTTATTTTTAACTCTGCCAACTGGCGATTTCATTGCATCAAGATAAACGAAATTTTCTTTATCTTGTTCTTTAATTTCTCTAACTTTTTGAATTATATTTTTTGTCTTTTCATAAGCAACTTCTTCGCTATCTGCACTTATTAACAAACGAACAATCGTTGAATATGGAGGAAAGCCTGTCACTTTTCTCAAATTAATTTCTTTATCAAAAAATCCTTTGTAATTATATAATTTTGCAAATTTATAAACATAATGCTTTGGATTGTATGTTTGTAAAATTACTTTTCCAAGTTTGTCGCTTCGTCCTGCTCTGCCACTTACTTGTGTGATAAGTGCAAAAGTTCTTTCTGCGCTTTTATAGTGACTTTGATACAAACTTTGGTCAGCGTCAACAATTCCAACAAGAGTTACATTTGGAATATCGTGACCTTTTGCAATCATTTGTGTGCCAACCAAAATTGATGGCTTATGATTTCTAAATTCGGACAATATTTTTTCGTGTCCATTTTTGTTTCGCGTTGTGTCGTTGTCCATTCTAAAAATTGGAATATCTGGAAAATATTTTTTTAACTCCAAAACAACTTGCTCTGTTCCGATTGCCCCTTGTTTGATTGCTTTGCTGCCACATTCTGGACAAACATCTAGCACATGAAAACGCTTGCCACAATAATGACATTTTAACTTATTTTCTGCTTTGTGATAAACGAGCGAAACATCGCAGTCCGAACATTTTGCAACATAGCCACATTCTCTGCACATCATAAACGAAGAATAACCGCGGCGATTAATAAAAATCATTGCTTGATTTTTTTCGCGCATACATTCTTCCAAATTTGCCAAAAGCGAGCGAGAAAATATGCCTGTATTTCCGCATCTGATTTCTCCCAGCATATCCACAATTTGAATTTCTGGCATATCTTTACCATTTGCCCTAACTGGCAATTCAAAAAGTTTGTATTCGCCGTCAATAACCTTGCTATAACTTTCAAGTGATGGCGTTGCACTTCCAAGCACAAGTGGGCAACCATTTTGCTTTGACCTAAATTTTGCAATTTCAATTGTGTTATATCTCGGATTGCTTTCACTCAAATAAGAGCCGTCATGTTCTTCGTCAATTATAATAATTCCAACATTTGTTAGCGGTGCAAAAATGCAAGAACGCGCTCCAACAGCAATTTTAGCATTGCCTGAAAGCAACCTTCGCCACTCATCAAAGCGCTCACCAGCAGATAAACCGCTGTGCAAAATTGCAACATTTTCACCAAACCTTTCTGTGAAATGTTGAAGCACTTGCGGAGTTAAAGAAATTTCTGGCACAAGCATAATCGCCGTTTTGTTTTCATTTAAAATTCTTTCAATAAGATGCATATACACTTCGGTTTTACCGCTTCCAGTTACACCATGAAGAAGATATGTGCCCACAGAAGTTATGCCGTCAACTGCTTTTTGCTGATAATTGTTTAATGTAATTTTTGCATTTTCAATTTGTAAACTAGATTTTGGTGTCCTGTATTTCTCTTGCGGAATTTTTTTAATAACACCCAAATTTACAAGAGTTTTTATAGCACTGTCAGAAAAATTTTTAACCTGCTCAGCTTCAATAATTTCGTTATTTTTCAAAAAATCAATGATTTCTTGTTGTTTTTTTGCATTTTTTTTGCAAATAAATGAATTTAAATCGAAATTTTCAACTTTTTGATAGGCATTTACATAAAGTGGTTTTATTTTTTCACCACGCATCTCTGATGGAATAAAAAGCCTTAAAACATCAACTTTTTTAAGGTTATATTCTTCTACCATGAATTGCATGAGATTTAACATCTCTGGCAAAATAACTGGATTTTCATCTAAAAACTTTATTATTTCTTTTAATTTTGAACTTTCTAAATTTGAACTTTCTTTTGTGTTAATTATGTAACCTTCAATTTTGCGATTTCCAAAAGGAACTAAAACACGCCTTCCAACAAGCACGGAAAAACTTTCCAACGCAAAATTTGGAATTAAATAGTCAAACACTTTGTCTACATTGCTACTTGTTATTTCAACAATAACTTCTGCTATCATGCAAATATTATATCAACAACTTTCAACAAAATCAAACTAAATTAAATTTTAAGTGGAATAATTTTTTCCCATGGAAATTCACTTCTTCCAAAATGTCCATAACAAGCAGTTGGTTTGTAAATTGGTCTAAGCAAATCTAATTCATCAATTATATTTTGGGGTGAAAAATCAAAATTATTTTCAACAATTTTATATATTTTTTCTTCTGATATTTTGTTTGTTCCAAAAGTGTCTATATAAAGCGACAAAGGTTTTGAAAGTCCAATAGCATACGAAACGCCAATCTCACATTTATCGCATAAGCCCGCTGCCACCAAATTTTTTGCAACATACCTGGAATAATATGCCGCACTCCTGTCAACTTTTGTTGCATTTTTACTGCTAAAACAACCGCCGCCAACTTTTGCCATGCCGCCGTAAGAGTCAACTATGATTTTCCTTCCCACGCAGCCGCTGTCACCATAAGCGCCCCAAATTGTAAACTTGCCGCTCGGATTGATTATATATTTTACATCATTCTTGTTATATTTTTCATATTCTTTCAAAACAACATCAATAACATTTGTTTTTATGTCATTAACAATTTGCTCTTGACTTAACTTCTCTGAGTGCGAAACGCTCATCAAAATTGTATCTATCCTTTCAGGCTTATCGCCGTCATATTCAACAGTCACCTGACTTTTCGCATCTGCAAAATACTCATTTTTATGTTTTCGTCTAAATTCTTCATACACTTTCATCAACTTATGAGCAATCATAATTGTGAGAGGCATATATTCTCCTGTTTCATTTGTTGCATAACCAAAAATAATACCTTGGTCGTTTGCTTGCAAAGTTTTTTTAACTACCGCTTGATTTATATCTGGGCTTTGTTTCGTCAACTCTTTAATAATTTCAAATTTGCTTGAATCATAACCCACTTCATCTAAAACTTCTTTTGCAATCTTGTCATAATCAATATTTGCTTTTGTTGTCGCTTCACCATACACAAAAAGTTTGTTCGACTTAATTGCACATTCCACTGCCATTTGGCTAAATTTGTCTTGCCTTAATGCTTCGTCCAAAAAGGCATCTGCGATTGTATCGCAAGTTTTGTCTGGGTGTCCAATATTTACACTCTCAGATGTTAAAAATTTTTTCATTTCCTTTCCCTTCTTTTGTTAAACTCATTTAGATTTGCAATAAAAAATCCGCCATGATGGCGGATAAAATTTTATTATGCCATCAATCAAGCATTAGCACCTTACCTTGCGGCAGGTTGCTGTGCGGTCATCAGGCTTGCCCCTCGCGCACTCTAAATGGTAATTTTATTGTAACGCAATGAGCCTATTTTGTCAACTATTTTAATAATTTTTAAAAAAAGACTTTTTTTTTGATTTTATATGTTGTATAATTCTTTCGGAGATTAATATGAAAGAAAGAATTTTAACAGGCATTAAACCAACAGGTATTCCACATCTAGGAAACTATTTTGGAGCAATCAAACCAGCGATTGAATTAAGTGAAAATCCAGATTATGATTGTTTATATTTTATCGCAGACTATCACGCACTCAACATTATTAAAAATAAAGACGACTTCAAAAAATACACTTATATAATTGCAGCAACATGGCTCGCTTGTGGCTTAAATCCTGAAAAAGTTATGTTTTATAAACAATCAGACTTACCAGAAGTTTTTGAACTTAACTGGATTATCTCCAATGTAACAGCAAAAGGTCTTTTAAATCGTGCACACGCATATAAAGCCTGCGTTGAAAAAAACTTAGAATGTGGAAACGACCCCGATTTTGGCGTAAACATGGGGCTTTATAACTACCCTGTTTTAATGGCAGCCGACATTTTGATAATGAACTCAAACAGAGTTCCAATCGGACAAGATCAAAAACAACATTTGGAAATTGCAAGAGATATTGCCACAGCGTTCAACAGCACCTATGGTAATTGTTTTACTTTGCCACAAGACTATATTTCTGAAACGCTTGGAACATTGCCAGGTCTTGACGGCAGAAAGATGAGCAAAAGTTACGGAAACACAATTACCCTTTTTGATGACGAAAATGTTTTGAAAAAACAAATCAACAAAATTGTAACAGACAGTCGAATGCCAGGCGAACCAAAAGACACAAACTGCACACTTTTCCAAATTTATTCACTCTTTGCAAATGAAGAACAAAAGAAAGAAATGCAAGAAAAATTTGAAAACGGAATTGGTTGGGGCGAAGCAAAAAAACAAACATTTGAACTCATTAATAGTTACCTTTCACCTATGCGCGAAAAATTTAATTATTATATGTCCAACACAAAACTTATTGATGAAATCTTGGAAAATGGCGCACAAAGAGCAAGGCTTATCGCAACTCGCACGCTAGAAAAAGTTAGAAAACTTATCGGAAAAATTTAAAGCAACTTCTTTAAGTTGCTTTTTATTATAAAAAACTGGAAAATTCCAGTTTTTTTTATTTCAGTTCTTTTCTAAGTTCAGAAATTCGATTTCTGATTTCAATTGCAGTTTCAAAATCAAGTCGCGATGCCGCAGTTTGCATCAATCCTTTAAGTGTTTCAATCTCTTTTGGAATTTCTTCTTTTCTAAGTTTTTGAGCCTTTGCTGCTTTTGTGATTTGAAGCGTATTTTCAATCTTTTTTACAATCGTTTTTGGCGTGATGTTATGTTCTTTATTGAACTGCATTTGAATTTCTCTACGCCTGTTAGTTTCGCCTATTGCTTTTTTCATTGCGTCTGTTATTTTGTCTGCATACATAACAACTTTACCTTCACTGTTTCGTGCTGCACGACCAATTGTTTGAATTAATGCTTGTGACGAACGCAAGAAGCCTTCTTTATCTGCATCTAAAATAAGCACGCGCTGAACTTCCGGCATATCCAAACCTTCCCTAAGCAAATTAATTCCAACAAGAACATCAAATTCGCCGCTGCGAAGACCATTGATAATTTCAACCCTGTCAAGAGTGTCAATTTCTGAGTGTAAATATCGAACACGAATTTTCTTGTCTGACAAATAAGATGTTAAACTCTCTGCCATTTTTTTTGTTAAAGTTGTGACTAACACACGGCCATTGTTTTTAACAACTTTATTAATTTCTTCAACTATGTCATCAATTTGATTTTCGGTTTTCCTGACTTCAATTTCTGGATCTAAAAGACCTGTTGGACGAATTAATTGTTCAACAACCTGACCGCTCTTTTTGAGTTCATATTCTGCTGGTGTGGCAGAAATATATATTGTTTGACCCAATTTATGGTTAAATTCGTCAAAATTTAAAGGACGATTGTCAAAAGCGGACTTCAAACGGAAGCCATAATCAACTAGGTTTGTCTTGCGTGCTTTATCGCCGTTGAACATTGCTCTAACTTGTGGTAAAGTCATGTGACTTTCGTCAATTATTGTTAAAAATTCGCTTGGAAAATAATCAAGCAAAGTAAAAGGTGCTTCTCCAACTTTGCGGTTATCAAAATAGCGAGAATAGTTCTCAATACCTGAACAATAGCCCACTTCTTTCATCATTTCAATATCATAATAAGTTCTTTCTTTTAGCCTTTGTGCTTCAAGAAATTTTCCATTATCCAAAAATGCTTGCACTTCTTTATCGCAGTCTTTTTGAATTTGGTCAATGGTTTGATACAACTTGTCAGAGCCAACTGCATAGTGAGTTGCGGGGAAAACTGACGCTTCTTTGAGTTCTCTAATAACTCTGCCAGTTAGCGGGTCGAACTCGCAAACACGCTCAATTTCATCACCAAAAAACTCAACTCTAATTGCTCTTTCACTGTTGCTTGCTGGGAAAATATCCAAATTATCGCCTTTTGCACGAAAATTTCCGCGTTTAAAGTCGATTTCGTTTCTCTGATATTGACAAGCTATTAATTTTTTAATAATTTTTTCGCGCGAAACATGGTCCCCTTCACGAAGCAAAATTTGAAGTCTTAAATATTCGTCAGGATTTCCAAGACCATAAATACACGACACAGATGCAACGACAATCGTGTCTCGCCTTTCCAAAATTGAGCCTGTTGCGGAGTTCCTAAGTCTGTCAATTTCTTCGTTAATCGCCATGTCTTTTTCAATATAAGTGTCAGATGAAACAATATATGCTTCTGGTTGATAATAATCATAATATGAAACAAAGAACTCGACCCTATTGTTAGGGAAAAGTTCTCTAAATTCATTACAAAGTTGTGCTGCAAGAATTTTATTATGAGCAATAACAAGTGTTGGACGATTAACTTTTTCAATAACATTTGCGATTGTGAAAGTTTTACCGCTACCCGTTACGCCTAACAAAACTTGCGACGCAAGACCATCTTTTACGCCTTCAACGAGTTTATTAATCGCTTGCGGCTGGTCACCCGCCGGTTTGTAGTCGCTTACAAGTTGAAATTTTTCTTTCATACAATTAGTATATCAAATATAAATTATTTATCAATTATTTTATTGTTATTTTAAACTTTTTCAACAACTCTTAATTTTGCGCTTGCGCTTCTTGAATTTATTTTCAATTCTTCTTCGCTTGCAATAATTGGTTTTTTTGTTATCAATTTGACTTTTGCTTTATGTCCGCACACGCAAATAGGAATATTGGGCGGACAAATGCATTCACGAGCCAATTCTTTAAAAGTTTGTTTAACAATTCTATCTTCAAGAGAATGAAAAGAAATAACCGAAAATCTTGCATGAATATTAAGTTTTTCAACAACATTTTCAACCAATGCATCAAGACCGTCTAATTCGCCATTTACAACAATTCTAAGTGCTTGAAAAACTTTTTTAGCAGCACCACCACGAGAAAATACAACTTTTTTTGGCATACTATTTTCAACAATATCATTTAATTGCAAAGTGGTTTCAATAGGGTTGTTTACTCTGAATTTGACAATGTTTTTTGCAATAGACCTTGCGAATTCTTCTTCGCCGTATCTAAAAAATATGTCAGCAAGTTGCTGTTCAGTATAATTATTGACGATATCTGCCGCTGTAAGCGTTGCGCTTTGGTCCATTCGCATATCTAATTTTGCCTCTTGCCTAAATGAAAAGCCACGCTCCGCGCAATCTATCTGGTGTGAACTTATGCCCAAGTCAATTAACACACCATCAACGCCATCAATATTTAATTGTTTTAATGCAAATTTAAAATTTTTAAAATCCGATTTTATAATAACAGCAAGTGACATTGATCGATTATCATATTTTGAAAAATCAAAATTTGAGAGTTCATCTAAGGTTAATACAACAACCTGACAAAACTCATTCAATCGCAAACTTGCGGCATTAATTGCGTCTATATCTTTGTCAAACGCAATTAAAATGCCATTTTTGCTTAATTTTTTAACAATTTCGCTTGAATGTCCAGCCCCACCGACCGTGCAATCAACATAAATCCCATTTGGTTTTATTTGTAAACTTTCAATAACTTCATTCAATAAAACTGGGATATGAACAAATTCCATAATTATCCTACATTAATTCCAAAGATAGTTTTTAATTCTTCTTTAGTTTTATCGTTTGCTCCGAGAGCGTCAATCTTATTTCCTAAATTTTCAACATTGCTATCAACTTTAATTCCAGCACCAGCCACCTGTTTTAAAATGTGTTCAGATGTCGCAAGAGTTGACAAAACTTCGTCAGCATTTTCTTCTGTTAAGCCTTCTTTATTAGTTAGTAAATTAGCAAGAGATGATGCAACATTCTTTTCGCCAACAACTTTTTCATAGTTGACTTTGTTTTTCAAATCTGCATCGCCAAGTGTTTCTCCAACTTTTTCTATAATATTGTTAAATTGCTCCTCTGAAATTTTGTCAGCACTTGTTGCAATATTGTTCAAAAGGTCCGCTGTTTTTTCATTTGTCAATTTTTCACCGCTTGATATTTCTTTCAACGATGAAGCAATATCTTTTGCTGAACTTGCAAGTTCTTTGTCAAGTCCAATAACTGTCATAACATCTTCAAGTTCTGGTTTTGTGGTGCTATCAACCATTGAAATCGCTTTTACAGCACGCAACACTTCATGCCAGTTTGCACCTTCATAATCAATATTTTCAATATATTTCTTAACAAAGTGGTCAACAACAGCAATATATACATTTGAGAATGGCCCACCATTTACAACATCTTGCTCCGCAGTGTCAACAATCGTATTTTCCCTTGCAATAAGTTGACCGTTTCCATCGTATGTTTTAAATGTGTTTGTTTGAAGTGCTGTCAACAAGTCTGCAACTTGGTTAACTTGCTCTAAACTCATATCTTTAATATCTGTTGAAGATGCTTTGTCAAGCATATCATAGCAATCTAAAATTGCGAGTAAAACATCTCTTATGCCCGTTTTTTCTTCGTCTTTAAATACTTCGCCCCTGAAATTCTTTAATGGTTTTTCAAGTCCAAGCATCGTGTTAATCTTGTCCATACCAAAATTTAAACCAGTTGTTCCAAGAACCTTAACAAGTTTTGCACTGTAAATACCGTCCAAAACCGTGTTCAAAATTGAATTTTCATCTTTTGTTAAATATTCTTTAAGCATTTGGCCTGTCAAATTCTTTCCATAAATCTCATCAAACAATCCAGACGAAAACACGCTTTTCATTATTTTAAACACTTCATCTAAATCACTTTTTAGTGAAGAAATAAACCCATTTTCACTATAATATTGCATTAAAACATCAAGTTCTTGCTGCGTGATTTCATATCCTGCAATTTCTTTAAACATCTCACTGTTATATAAATAATTTTCGAGCGCATAAGGCATCAATTCTGGAACAAGAGATGACATCAAATTCGTTTCCAAAAGTTTGTCAACACTTGCGTTAATTTTGTCAAAATCAATATCTTTCCAACCGTCAGACTCCTTGCCAAAATTGAAAATATCCATCATTTCGTCATAAGTGCCCGTGATAGAAAAGATTTCTTGCCTGATTTTTACATCTTTGTTCTCAACACTGATTTTTGTTAGTTCGTCAAAAACATCATTGTTTAACCCACCCATTGCAACAAATTTTGCCACAAAAGTGTTGTTATAACTATCAAAATATTGCAAAACATCGTCACCAACATAATATCTAATCAAATCGCCACTTTTTTGATTTAAGTTTTCGCTTTTCGCTGTTGATTCTTCTGCCGACACAACAATTTCATTGCTTGTCGTAGTCAAATCTCCAACAATTCCGCAAACCGAACTGATTGGCAAAAACAAAACAAACGCCAAAACAATACCTTGAACAAGCCCAACAACCGCACCGAGTAATCTTGCGCGTTTTGGTTTTTTCAAAACAGTTTGACTTTGCGTTGCAACAACTTCTCCGCGTTTTTTTGCCTTTTTCTCAAGTTTTTGTTGCTTTTTTATCTGTTTTTCTATTCTCGAACTTCTAAGCGCATATCTTTGTATAATGTAATAAACAATAAAGCCAATAAGCCTAAAAATCCATGTTAAAATTGCAAAAACGATTAAACTAATCACAACATAAGGGATATTTTCAATAAGTTGCATTAGCGCAGGGCTCGCATTTGCCGCCGTCTCAACGCCATTAATATTAAATAATAACGACTTCACAACATCAGATAAATTATTCGCAACTGCACCATTGTATTCAACACCTAAAAAGGAAACATCAATGCCCATTAACGCCTTTGCAATCGGAGCAGTTAAAAGCCCAGCCACAATGATAAAAACAATAAGCGTTCCCAGCCTAATTGACGACCTAACCAGCCCGCGTTTTAAACCAGCAAGCACCGCACCAATAATTATAAAGAAGAATAAAAGATAACTCATAAGGGTTATAAACAGCGTCCAATTAAATGTAGCCGCACAAACAAAATTCAAACCCATAACAACTCCTTTTTTGCAACACTAAATATAGTATTTACTATTGTAAGTATAAAATATTATCAAATATTTTGCAAGCATATTTCCATTATGCTCAAAACCAAAAAAACAACCCGAATTTACATCAGGTTGTTTATGTCAATCTTTCTGGTTTTTTAATTATGCAATCGCTTGAATTTTATCTGCATACATGCTCCAATTAGCATCTGCTTTATAAGCGTCAACCAAGCCAGCAGGAACATAAATCGCAGTTAGTTTACTACAACTTTCAAATATTCCACTATTACTATAATTAGTATTAATTTCAAATGGAACTACAATATTTGAGTTGATTGTTACTGTTTCTAAATCTGAGCAGTCCATAAATACACTTTTGCCTAATTTTGTTAATGAACCACCCAAAACGACATTTGTCAATGCCCTACATCCATTAAAAGCTGCTGACCCAACGCTTTCAACATTTTCTAATATAATAGAAGTAATACTGCTTGAAACAAAAGCCATGTAATCAATCACTTTTAAGCTAGCAGGCAAGGTTATGCTTTTTATTCCATCGTTTTTTCTGTTCCAAAAGCAGAATCGCCAATTTTTGTTATACCCTCAGATATTACCACATCAGTAACATATTCATTTCCATAAAAAGCCATTGGGGCAATTTCTAAAACATAAAACCTTATTATGTTTATAATATACCAGGTGGGTGTGGGGGG
>ERZ779888.3710-NODE-3710-length-10966-cov-3.459261_pt1 | contig 10966 bp, 12 predicted proteins | sample MGYA00511245_ERZ779888 | MGnify/ENA primary metagenome ERZ779888 (study PRJEB29588, sample SAMEA2155255) | human gut metagenome | biome: human gut; feature: human-associated habitat; material: faeces | place: Denmark | collected 2008/2010 ... | reverse complement strand
AGGGAAACAGGTGCAAATCCTGTACGAACTCGTCACCGTAATTAGGGAGCAGAAGCCGAGATATCACTGGGAAACTGGGAAGATGGCGGATGCAATGATCTTTAAGCCGGGAGACCTGCCTGACTGCTGTACGGAAACATTTTGTTTCAGGCCACGAGTAACTGGTTGTACGTTTAAGAGTGTAGAGGAAACTTCATAGGTTTCCCATATGCTTCTTTTGTGTACAAACCCTTTACCTATACAGGAAAGGGTTTTTTCTTTGTGCTGCTCACTTTTGAAATGAGTGTTTCTGACGGTTATATTCAGGGAAAATAAAGGATGACAGAAAACTGTCGAAGGAGGAGACATGAAAAAGAGAGTAGTAGCATTATTGCTGGCAGGCGTGCTGGGAGCAGTTTGCGTGACAGGCTGCGGAAGCAGTAAGGAAACAGCAGCGGAAAGCACCGAAACACAGGAAGCTGCTCCCGTAGAAGAAACAGCGGAGCAGGAAGCAGAAGAGACCGATGCAGAAACCGAAGAAGAGTCGGAGGATACGGATGTGGATCAGCAGGCAGCAGACCAGGTGGCAGCACTGATTGATGCCATTTATGTGCAGGAGAGAACAGACGATACAGACAAGCAGTGTGCAGATGCAAAGGCAGCCTGGGATGCGCTGACAGAGGAGCAGAAGGCACTTGTAGAGGGAGAAAACGCAGATCCTGATTACTTTGGAAGAGATACAGGCGATGCTTCACAGGATGATCCCAGAAATCAGGATGAGATCGGAGAGAATGAAATTCTGGTAGTCAGCTTTGGTACTTCCTTTAACAGCAGCCGAGTTGCTGATATCAAGGGAATTGAGGATGCCCTTCAGGAGGCATATCCCGACTGGTCTGTAAGAAGAGCGTTTACCGCACAGATCATCATTAATCATGTACAGGCAAGAGAAGGAGAATTTATTGACAATATGGATCAGGCGCTGGAGCGTGCAGTGTCAAACGGCGTGAAGAATCTGATCGTACAGCCTACACATCTGATGCATGGGGCTGAATATGATGAGCTTGCAGCAGCAGTAGAAAACTATCAGGATCAGTTTGAAAGCGTAAAGATTGCAGAGCCCCTTCTTGGAGAAGTAGGCACAGATGCAGATACGGTAAATGAAGACAAGAAGGCTGTTGCAGAGGCTCTGACAGCAGAGGCTGTTAAGGAAGCAGGATATGACAGCTTAGAAGCAGCAAAGGAAGATGGAACAGCTTTTGTATTTATGGGACATGGTACTTCTCATGCGGCAAAGGTATCCTATACTCAGATGCAGGCACAGATGAAAGATCTTGGTTATGAAAATGTGTTTATCGGAACGGTAGAAGGAGAGCCTGAAGAAACAGCATGTGAGGCAGTCATTGAAGCGGTTTCAGAAGCTGGCTATACCACGGTGGTTCTTCGTCCCTTAATGGTGGTAGCAGGAGATCATGCTAACAATGATATGGCAGGAGAGGATGAGGATTCCTGGCTCAGCATGTTTGAGGCAAGCGGAAAATTTGACAGCGTGGAAACTCAGATTGCAGGACTTGGATCAATCGATGCGGTCAAGGAACTCTATGTAGCACATACAAAGGCCGCAATGGAGCAGTAAAATAACATAGGCAGTAATGGAAATGAGTAGGAAGGAAATCACAATGAGGAAAAGGCAGACATTGATCTTAAGTCTGCTCCTCGTTGTTTTCCTGCTTGGAGGCTGCGCAGAAAAAGAAGTAGCAGACATAGCTGAAAAGGAAACAACGAAGGAAGCAGTCGAAGAAGCAGTAGAGGACACGGCACAGGATACGGATCAGGAAGAAGTTTTGCAGGAAAAGCAGGAAGCAGAACTGCCGGACGGAACCTACACAGCAGAGTTCCATACTGACAACAGTATGTTTCATGTCAGTGAAGCCTGTGACGGCAAGGGAACATTGACCGTTCAGGACGGAAAAATGACGATCCATGTGTCACTTGGATCGAAGAAGATCGTAAATTTATATCCCGGAACGGCGCAGGAGGCAAAGGAAAACGAAGAGAACCTGCTGCAGCCCACGGTAGATACGGTAACCTACAGTGATGGAATGACAGAGGAGGTTTATGGCTTTGACATTCCGGTTCCTGCGCTTGATACAGAGTTTGATCTTGCCCTGATCGGCACAAAGGGAAAATGGTATGACCATAAGGTGAGCGTAACAAATCCTCAAAAGGCAGAAGAAGCCATAGGTGGAGACGCACAGATGCCGGAAGATGGAAGCTATACCATGGAACTTCTGTTTGAGGGAGGAAGCGGGAAAGCACAGATCCTTTCACCGGCATCTGTTACCATATCAGAAGGAAAAGCGGTTGCAACGCTGCAGTGGAGCAGCCCCAATTATGATTATATGGTTGTAGATGGTGAAAAGTATCTGCCGGTCAATACAGAGGGGAACTCTGTATTTGAAATTCCTGTAGCTGCTTTTGACGAGCCGTTTGTGGTGATCGGAGATACCGTGGCCATGAGCAAACCCCATGAGATAGAATATACGTTGACCTTTTTATCGGCAACCATACAAAATGCGCAATAAATAAAGGATAGAAAAAATGAAGGAAAGAAAAAGAGCAATCAGATTTGGATGCTTACTTTTACTGGGACTGCTTGGGCTATGTAGCTGCAGCAGTCCTTCTTCCAATTTTCGACAGGAACAGCAGGAGGATAAGAAGGAAAGCCAGGGGCTTATCTATCAAGACAGCGAGAACCTGCAATATGCAGAAAATTTCTCCATTGATTATTATGAGGGCGGGTATACCGTATTGTCCATAAAAGATGGAGGCAGGTGGCTGGTCGTACCTGAGGGAAAGGAAATTCCTGCAGATTTGGAAGAAGATATGGTGGTTTTGCAGCGCCCTGTTCAAAATCTTTACCTGGTTGCATCAGCAGCTATGGATATGTTTGCCTCCCTTGATGCGCTGGAAAGTATTCGCTTTTCCGGACAGAAGGCGGAAAACTGGTATATTGATCCGGCAAGAGCGGCAATGGAAAGAGGAGAGATTTTGTACGCGGGAAAGTACAGTAAGCCGGATTATGAACTGATTGTTTCCGAAAACTGTACACTTGCCATAGAAAATAAAATGATCCTTCATGCGCCGGAAGTGATTGAAATGCTGGAAAGCTTTGGAATTCCGGTTATGATCGAGCAGTCCAGCTACGAGTCTCATCCCCTGGGAAGAGTGGAATGGGTAAAGTTCTGGGGGGCGCTGACCGGAAAGGAAGAACAGGCAAGGGAACTATTTGACAGACAGAAGGCGATCGTGGATCAGGTGACAGCAGAAGAAAAAACTGACAAGACAGTAGCCTTTTTTTACATTACATCAAATGGGCTTGTACAGGTAAGACAAGGCTCCGATTATGTTCCGAAGATGATTGAACTGGCAGGGGGCAGATATATTTTCCCTGATCTTGTGGAGGACGGTGCAAAACGATCTACCATGAATATGCAGGTGGAGGAGTTTTATAATGGAGCAAAGGATGCAGATTATCTCATTTATAACAGCTCCATTGACGGTGGTGTCAGCACCGTAGAAGAGCTAATTGACAAGTGTGAGGTATTAAAGGACTTTAAGGCTGTGCGCGAGGGACATGTTTTTTGTACCACAAACGACATGTATCAACAGTCTATGGCGATTGGAGATATGATTGCTGACATCCACAGCATGCTTTCAGATGATGGGAAAGCAGAGATGAACTATATTTTCCCATTGGAATAGAGGAGAAAAAATGCGGCAAAGGAGAAGAAAAAGAATTCTGATTACTTTCAGCCTTCTGACCGCAGCTACGCTTTTGCTGCTGGGGCTGAATATCGGGATCGGATCTGTGAAAATTCCGGCTAAGGATATTTGGATGCTGATGCAGGGAAAGGAGATTGCAAACAGCAGGATCGTAATGGATATCAGACTGCCAAGAACGTTTGCAGCGCTGATCTTAGGAGGGGCCCTTGCGCTTTCCGGGTACCTTCTTCAGACCTTTTTCAGAAATCCCATTGCAGGCCCTTTTGTTTTGGGAATTTCCTCCGGAGCAAAAATGGTGGTGGCTCTTGTCATGATCTTTCTGATCGGCAGATCGGTGAGAGTCAGTTCTGCGGCAATGATCCTGGCAGCTTTTGTTGGAGCTATGATTTCCATGGGATTTGTATTGCTTCTTTCCAGAAAGGTAAGCAATATGTCCATGCTGGTGGTAAGCGGTGTGATGATCGGGTATATATGCTCTGCGATCACAGAGTTTGTCGTCACCTTTGCAAATGATGCGGAAATAGTGAACCTCCATAACTGGTCCCGGGGCAGCTTTTCAGGAATGACCTGGGAAAATGTGGCGATGATGACGGCAGTGGTTTTTGCCACCTTTGCGGTCATATTTTGTCTGGCAAAGCCTCTGGAGGCGTACCAGCTTGGGGATGCTTATGCGCAAAATCTGGGAATACGGATTAAGGCATTTCGGATCCTGATCGTAATCCTGTCCAGTATTCTTTCAGCCTGCATTGTTGCCTTTGCAGGCCCGATCTCCTTCGTGGGAGTGGCAGTTCCTCATCTTGCCAAGAACCTGGCAGGCACAGCGAAACCCATTGTGCTGATACCGGCCTGCTTTCTGGGAGGAAGCGTGTTTTGCCTGTTTTGCGATCTGCTCGCAAGAACCATGCTTGCGCCTACCGAATTAAGCATCAGTACCGTTACGGCAGTGTTTGGAGCGCCTGTGGTTTTGTGGGTGATGGTAAGAAGGAATAAGGAGAACAGGCTGGGATGAGATATTATTTTACAGCAAAACAGGTCAAGGTGGGGTATCAGAAACAGCCTTTGATTGAAAAGATAGAGATCAGCCTGGAAAAAGGGAAGATCCTGACGATCATCGGCCCAAACGGCGCCGGGAAGACCACGATCCTAAGGAGCATTGCAAGGCAGCTTCCTCTGCTGGGAGGAAGTCTTTACCTGGAGCAGCAGTGCATGAAGGAAATGACGGGAGCAGAATTGTCTCAAAAGATGGCGGTGGTGCTGACGGACAGACTGAGGTCTGAACTGATGACCTGCGAAGATGTGGTCTCTACAGGAAGGTATCCGTATACCGGACGCTTTGGGGTGCTTTCAGCAAAGGACTGGCAAAAGGTGGATGAGGCCATGGAAATGGTACAGGTAACAGAGCTCCGGGACAGAGATTTTCGGAAGATCAGCGACGGGCAAAGACAGCGCGTGCTGCTTGCAAGAGCAATCTGCCAGGAGCCGGAGATCATTATTCTTGATGAGCCTACCTCTTATCTGGATGTAAGATATAAGCTGGAATTCCTTTCTGCGCTCCAGAAAATGCAGAGAGAAAAGGAAATGACTGTGATCATGTCTCTTCATGAACTGGAACTGGCAGCAAAAGTTTCAGATCAGATCCTGTGCGTTAATGGAACCGGCGTGGATAAGTGGGGGGCACCGGAGGAGATCTTTCGGGAGGGTTATGTCTCCGAATTGTTTGGATTATCCTATGGAAGCTATGATGAGGGAAGCGGAAGCCTGGAGCTGCCTAAGGCCCCCGGAAAGGCGCAAAGCTTTGTGTTGGCGGGGGGAGGAACCGGGCGGAATGTTTACCGCAGGCTGCAGCGCCAGGGAATTCCCTTTGCAGCGGGAATTCTCTATGAAAATGATGTGGATTATCCGGTAGCCAGGGCGCTTGCAGAGGAAGTGATCTCGGTTCCGGCCTTTGAGCCTGTAGAGGAAAGGCATTTGCAAAAAGCAAAGGAAAAAATAGCAGACTGTCATAAGGTGATCTGCTGCATAGAAAAATTTGGAACCCTTGAGGCTTTTCAGCAGGAATTGCTGCAATATGCAATGCAGTGCGGGATAGAAGTGGAAAGGTGCTGTTAAGGGAAAGGAGGGCAGAACGTTATGGCAAAGGTGATCATGGTACAGGGGACAATGTCAAATGCAGGAAAAAGCCTTTTAGTGGCAGGATTATGCCGGGTTTTCCGGCAGGACGGATATACAGTAGCTCCCTTTAAATCACAGAATATGGCTCTTAATTCCTTTATTACAAAGGAGGGACTGGAAATGGGAAGGGCGCAGGTTATGCAGGCAGAGGCCGCAGGGATAGCGCCTATGGTCTGTATGAATCCGATCCTTCTAAAGCCCATAAGCCATACAGGCTCCCAGGTGATCGTCAATGGGGAAGTAATAGGAAATATGAGCGCCAGGGAATATTTTGCCTATAAGAAACAACTGGTTCCCGACATTAAAAAAGCCTTTCAAAAGCTGGAAGAGAAAGCCGATATCATTGTGATAGAAGGGGCCGGAAGCCCTGCGGAAATTAATCTGAAGGAAAATGATATTGTGAATATGGGGCTGGCCGAAATGGTGGACGCACCCGTTCTTTTAGTAGGAGACATTGACAGGGGCGGTGTGTTCGCACAGCTACTAGGAACCCTCATGCTTCTTACAAAGCAGGAAAAAGACAGGGTGAAGGGCCTTGTAATCAATAAGTTCAGGGGAGACAAGACGATCCTGGATCCCGGGATCCTGATGCTTGAGGAAAAAGGAAGGGTACCGGTAGTGGGGGTTCTTCCCTATCTGGAGCTTAAGCTTGAGGACGAAGACAGTCTTACGGAACGGTTTGATCACAGGAGAGAGGGACTGATCGATATTGCCGTGATCAGGTATCCCAGAATTTCCAACTTTACGGATTTTAATGTGTTTGAACAAAATCCAAATGTTACGGTAAGATATGTGGCTTCCGAAGAGGAACTGCATCATCCTGATCTGATCATTTTGCCCGGAAGCAAAAATACCATGGGAGATTTAAAGTGGATGCGGCAAAATGGTATGGAGGCCGCTGTAAAAAAACGGGTGGGCGAAATCCCTGTTTTTGGCATATGCGGCGGTTATCAGATGCTGGGAGAGATGGTCGAGGATCCGGACGGTGTGGAAGAAGGCGGCGCTTTAAGGGGAATGGAGCTTTTGCCTGTTAAGACAGAATTAAAGAAACAAAAGAAACGCTGTCAGGTAGAAGGAAAAATAGGAACGCTGCCGGGAATTTTCAGCGAACTGTCAGGGTGCAGCTATCAGGGGTATGAAATTCATATGGGAAGCACCCATATAGATGGGGAGGCGTCTGTGGAATGGAAGGCGCCGGTATACGGAACCCGGCAAAACGTGTACGGCTCTTATATTCACGGTCTGTTTGATCAAGGACATACGGCGGAAGCGGTGGTCAGGGCGCTGGCAAAGAAAAAGGGACTCTCCCTGACAGAAGGAGAAATTCAGGATTACCGCAAGTTCAAGGAAACCCAATATGATAAACTGGCAGATGCCATGCGCATGTATTTTCACATGGAGGAGATCTATGGAATGCTTCGAGAAGCCCGCCTTTAGGGAACTGACCCCGGAAAAAATAAAAGCGTTGAAGAGAAAGGAAATAGAGGAAGAGTTCCGGACAAAAGTAAGGGAGAACTGGGACGGCATTGCAAAGCCCATTGACGGGATGGGGCAGTTTGAAGTGTTGACAGCACAGATCGGCGCCATTCTCGGCACGGATGAAATAGATCTTACCCGGAAAGCAGTGGTGGTTCTGTGTGCTGATAACGGAATTGTAGAAGAGGGGATCAGCCAGTCGGGCTGGGAAGTAACAGCAGCGGCAGCAAAATCCATTGCAGAAGGAAGATCGGCAGTGGGAAAAATGGCGGAAGCAATAGGAGCCAGGGTACTTACCGTTGATATGGGGATGAAGAAAAAGGAACCCATAGAGGGAGTTCTGGATCGGAAAATAAGATGCGGAACAAGAAATTTCAGACGGCAGCCGGCAATGACAGAGCAGGAAACCCTGCGTTCGATCATGGTGGGAATACAGATCGCAAAGGAATGCAAGAGGGAAGGCTGTTCCATTCTTGCAACCGGAGAAATGGGAATTGGAAATACCACCACCAGCAGTGCCGTTACGGCAGCGCTGTTAAAATGCAGCGCCAGCCAGGTGGCTGGCAGAGGAGCAGGGCTGGATGATCAGGGACTGGCGCGGAAAAAACAGGTGATCGATGAGGCGCTTGAAAAGTACCGGCTTTATGAAGCGGATCCCCTTACGATCCTGTCTACGGTAGGAGGATTTGATATTGCAGGACTGACCGGCATCTGTATAGGGGGAGCTGTCTGTGGCCTTCCTGTTGTATTGGATGGGGTAATCAGTCTGACAGGGGCTCTTCTTGCGGAAAGACTGGTTCCGGGGGTGAAAGGGTATCTGATCCCGTCCCATAAAGGAAAAGAGCCTGCTGCTGCCCTGCTTTTGAAAGAACTTGGACTGGAGGCTGTGATCGATGGAAAAATGGCCCTTGGAGAAGGAACCGGGGCAGTGATGATGCTGGGACTTCTGGAGCTTTCGTTAAGCGTGTACCGGGAAAGAACCTCCTTTTCCGATATTGAGATTGAAAAGTATAAGCGGTTTTAGAAGGGAAATGAAGATGCTTGTTTTAGTGATTGGTGGAAGCGGCAGCGGAAAATCTGCATATGCGGAAGACTGCGTGGTCAGACTTTCAGGAGAAAACAGCAGATATTATCTGGCAACCATGCAGATTTATGGAGAGGAAGCAAGGGCCAGGGTGGAAAGGCACCGGCAGCTGAGGAAAGAAAAAGGGTTTTATACGATTGAGCAGCAGACCTCCATTGAAAAAGCGCTGGAAAAGAAAAAAGAAACAGACCGGCCTGACGCAGAAGCAAGCGCTCTGCTGGAGTGCATGACAAATCTGGCAGCCAATGAGATGTTCGGGGAAGCGGGCACAAGCTCTTGCAGGGAGGTCACAGATCGGATTATTGCCGGAATGGAAGAACTGAAAAAAGGGTTCCAAAATCTTGTTGTTGTAACGGGAAATGTATTTGAAGATGGCGGAAGATATGAACAGTCAACCATGGAATACATAAGGGCAATGGCAGAGATCAACAGGAGATTAGCGGATATGGCTGATGCTGTGATAGAGGTGGTAGTTGGGATTCCGGTTATCTTGAAAGGAGAGGGCATTTAAGGTGCGTATTTTAAAATCATTTATTATTGCTTTTTCCATGTATTCACAAATTCCCATGCCGCAGTTTGAGTGGAAAGAGGAGGATATGAAATATATGCTCTGTTTTTTTCCGCTTGTTGGAGCTGTGATCGGCCTGTGCCTGTATGGGTGGGAAAAGCTCTGCACGGGAATGGAAATAAACGGCTTGTGCAGAACCCTTGTGGGGACGGCAATCCCACTGCTTCTGACAGGAGGCATTCATGTGGATGGGTATATGGATACCATGGATGCGTTTCATTCCTATCAATCCAGAGAAAGAAAAATAGAAATCCTGAAGGATCCGCATATAGGAGCTTTTTCCGTGATTATGCTGGCAGCCTATGGACTTTTGTATGCAGGCGGCTACGCACAGCTTGAGAGCCTTACAGGAATTAAGATCATAGGCATGGGATTTGCATTGTCACGATGCCTGAGTGCAGTGGGGGTACTTTCTTTTCCCTGTGCAAAAAAAGAAGGACTTCTGCATCTTTTTGCTTCCAATGCGGCAAAGAAAACGGTAAAAGGAATTTTATATCTGGAAATTTTTCTGTGTGTGGCAGGAATGATCTGGCAGGATCATATAGCAGGAAGTATTGTGGTACTGGCAGCGTTTGCAGCTTTCATTTATTATGGGCTTCGCTGTAAAAAAGAGCTGGGCGGGGTTACCGGAGATACGGCCGGTTTCTTTGTCCTGATCTGCGAAGTCAGCATGATATTTGCGGCAGTTTTTACAATAAGGTGAGCTTTGACAGGAGTCTTTGAAAGGAGAAAAGGATGATACTGGTGATCGGCGGATATGCACAGGGAAAACTGGACTATGTGCTGCAGGAAACAGGAAGAGAAAAAAGCGCTGTTTTTGATGGAATACTCCCCACGGAAAAGCAGCTTGCAAAGGCAGAAAGCCTGGGACAAAAGATAGTTGTAAGCCACTTTCATCTCTGGATAAGGGATCAGCTGCTTCAAAAAAAGGATCCGGAACCTATTATCATGGCTTTTTTGCAGAAGGAACCGGACTGTATACTGATCAGCGATGAAATTGGAAATGGAATTGTGCCCATAGATGCCTTTGAAAGACAGTACCGGGAAAAAACGGGAAGAATTCTGATCGAAGAGGCAAAAAAGGCAGATAAGGTGGTGCGTGTGATATGTGGAGTGGGACAGATCCTCAAAGAAAGCTGATCCTGATACGCCATGGAATGACAAGAGCAAACAGCGAACAGAGATACCTTGGCAGAGGGGAAGAAGCTTTAAGCAGGGAAGGCATAGAGATGCTGCAAAGAAAGAAGGAACAGGGTCTGTATCCGGAGCCCCTGCGGCTTTTTGCAAGTCCCATGAAAAGGTGCATAGAAACGGCCCGCATCCTTTATCCCGGAAAAGAAGCTGAGCTGATCACGGAATGGAAGGAAATGGACTTTGGCGATTTTGAGGGAAAAAACTATAAGGAGCTTTGTGGAAACAGGGATTATCAGGAATGGATCCAAAGCCAGGGAACGCTGCCCTTTCCAAATGGGGAAAGCAGAAAGGAGTTCCTGGAAAGATGCAGGGCAGGCTTTTTTAAAATGTGGAGCAGGCTGGAAGCGGAAGATAGCAGGATCGCAGCAGTAGTACACGGGGGAACGATCATGGCTGTTTTAAGTGAATTTTACGGCGGAGAATATTTTGACTATCAGATCTCAAACGGAAGCGGATACTGCTGTGTTCTGGAAGGGGAAATGGAAAAACCGCATATTTCCGAAATTACAAAATTAGAGGAACTGGAAAAATGAAATATCATATGACGGCGTTTTTACTTGGGTTTTTGCTGGATCTTCTTCTGGGGGATCCCTACTGGCTGCCCCATCCCGTCAGGCTGATCGGAAAGGGGATTACAAAAACAGAAGCGCTTCTGCGACGAGTATCTGATAGATCTGAACGGAACACGTGCATATAAAGCAGCGTATCCG
>ERZ779888.3706-NODE-3706-length-10973-cov-4.837058_pt1 | contig 10973 bp, 4 predicted proteins | sample MGYA00511245_ERZ779888 | MGnify/ENA primary metagenome ERZ779888 (study PRJEB29588, sample SAMEA2155255) | human gut metagenome | biome: human gut; feature: human-associated habitat; material: faeces | place: Denmark | collected 2008/2010 ... | reverse complement strand
TGGCGGCCGGACTGGAAATCATCTTCGCATCACTGTAGGAACGAGAGAAGAGATGGAAACCTTCCTTGATTTTCTCGGAGAATATTTAAATAAATAAGGAGAATTATTAAGATTTGTTTGTGTTAAAATATAGAGTGCTAGTAGTAGCGTGATAAGGGGATATGTTGATATGAAAGAAAAAGGAAATCGTATAAAGGGAATGGACGGATTGCGTGGTATTGCGATTATTGGAATTACGCTATTTCATATGTTTCCTAACGTGTTTAAAGGTGGGTATCTAGGGGTTGTTTTATTTTTTGTTTTAACTGGTTTTTTAATGGTTATCACAAATAAGAAAAAAATGGAGAACATGGAGTTTTCTGCTATCAAATTTTATATATCAAGAATAAAAAGATTGTATCCACCATTGTTGGTAATGGTTTTTACAACTTTAGGTGTTTATTTCTTTTTGGCTAATGATAGTTTGCGTGGAATGAAGATGCAAGTATTAAGTATATTTGCGGGTTTTAATAACTTTTGGCAGATTTCACAAAGTTTGGATTACTTTACTAGAATTGCGAATACTTCACCATTTTCTCACTTATGGTTCTTGTCTATTGAAATGCAGTTTTATTTGATTTTTCCGCTTTTATTATTTGGATTATATAAGTTGGAAGAAAAAAAAGGAAATTCGAATACAATCAAGATAATGCTTGGAGTCACTGTTGCTTTTGCGTTAATAATGCCAATACTTTATTTATGTAAAGTGAATGTCACAAGATTGTATTATGGAACGGATACTCGAATTTATGCATTGTTTGCGGGTATGCTTTTGGGTTGGATATATACAAAGGAAGAAGAAACGAAAAAGAATTTTTGCATTTCACTTTCATTGATAGTTATATTAGTGGCTTCTTACTTTATTTTTGATGGTAAAATGCCAATTGTATATTTATTGGTGTTAACACTAACGACAATTTTGTCTATGTTCTTAATTGAGAAAACGGCAAATAGCTCAGTTTCGTTGGATGTGCCTATATTAGATTGGATTGGTAAACATAGTTATGAAATTTATTTGTGGCAATATCCAGTCATTTATTTGTTTCAATATAAGGATTGGAATAAACATTTCATCATATATTTAGTTGAATTTGTAATTTTGATTGCACTTGTTGTATGGACAAATTATTTCTTAAAGGTGTTTAAATATAAACAAATCAAACCAAAATTTCAAAAAGCCGTGTTGGCTTGTGGAATCGTTGGGTTTGTATTTCAGGCCACAGGTGTTATTGCTTTAGCAACTTCAAAAGAAGTGGATTCTAGTGCGTTGCAAAAACGTATTGCTGAAAATGAAGAAGCTATCAAGAATAAGAAAAAGAATGCAAAATCAGATGGCAAAATGGAAAAGGCTAAAAATGTAGATTATAGTCCTAGTGGAAATTCACAGAAAGTATCGGATAAAGGTTTATTCTGTTTGGGAGATTCCGTTATGTTGTCAGCATATACAAATATACAAGCTGTTTATCCAGATGCAACTGTCGATGCAGCTGTTTCGAGACAAATGTCACAAGCACCAGATGTTTTGCGTTGGTACGAGTCAAAAGGGGCTGTGCATAATACAGTTGTGATGTCACTAGGAACAAATGGGGTATTGGATGAGAGTACGGTTGAACAAACATTAGAAATGATTGGTTCAGATAAATCTATTTTCTGGGTCAATGTATATGCACCTGGGGTTGAATGGGAAGCTAGCAATAATCAATATCTGAAGGAATTGGCTAAAAAGCATTCAAATATTACATTGATTGATTGGAATTCTTATATTTCTCAGCATACAGATTTATTAGAAGAGGATGGAATACATCCGATGGAATCAGGTGCTGATGCATATGCTCATTTAATTCAAGAAAAAATTAATGAGGTTATGCAAAAACAAAAAGAGATTGAAGAAAAAGCGAATAAATAAAAAGACTGCAGAGGAATTAATCTTCTGCAGTTTCGTTTTTATAATTGTCTAAATCGTTTGGAAAATTGATCTTATTTAGTTTTTTGATACTTAGTTCAATTGAAACATCAATATCAGCACTCGCATCATCAACGGTTTGTGTTCCGGTAAAGCTTAAAATCATGTGTGAGATTTTTTCGTTTTTGATGGTTGCAACAAGTGTAGCATGATCTAGTTTAACGGATCCCATGTTATCGAGTAGTGTTGCTAATTTGCTTGTATTGACTTTAAATGTGTAGGTATCATTTTCTTTTTTAGAGGAATCAAATAATTTGCATAATTGATCGTCAGTTAAATCTAGAAATGGGTTGTATGTATTTAATTTTGAATTCTTTTTAAGTCCGATCTTATCGACTGTACTTTGGGTTTTTGTACCCATAGAATTTAAATATGTTTTTCCATCTTTAATGTAAAAGTTTAAAAAATTATCTTTCACATGATCGCCTGCAACTAAACCTATTGAAGTAGCAACTTGTAGATCTTCTTTTTGAAGAATTTGTGCATCAATATTCATTTTTGAATCTTTCATATCCAATGTTCCACTGATTTGGGCGCTTTTTAGATTTAATGTATTACCTAATGCATCAAAGAATGTAAGGATGTCATCATTATTTTTTGAGTTTGAACATCCTACAAGGCTAAGCGATAAAAAACAAGTTATAATTAGGGTTAAAATTTTTTTCATTCGGAACTCCTTTAAACGTTTATATTGTATGCACAATTAGAAGGAATGTCAAAATGGATAAATGAAAAAGCACCTACTTTGTGCAGGTGCTGAAAAAGGATAGGCAATATTTATAACTCATTTTTTAAATTTTGTCAAGTTTTTATTGACATTTGGTGGTTTTACTAGTAGTATAATAAATTGCATAATAGTGTGAGTTTTCAGGTGAAAACCACCTAGTATAGTACAAATTCGAACGAAAGGATGGCATGCATGGACAACAACAAAGCATATCGTATTGTCTCGTGTGGAAAAAAATCTTCCCGCCGAGATTACTCAAAGGTTAGTGGTAAATTAGAGTTACCTAATCTTGTCGAAATCCAGACAGATTCATTTAAATGGTTTACGCAACAAGGTATCCAAGAAGTATTTGAAGAAATCTATCCAATTGAAAACTATGGAAAAAACATTCGCTTAAATTTCCTTCGTTATCATTTTGAAGAACCAAAATATAACGCAGAAGAATCTATGTATAGAGAATGCAACTTTGCAGCACCTCTATATGCAGATGTGGAATTAGAAGTTACAGACTCAGAAACTGGGGAAGTTGTAACTAAGAGTGAAGAAGTATATTTAGGGGATTTCCCTTTAATGACAGAAACTGGTACATTCATCATCAATGGTGCAGAACGTGTAATCGTTAGTCAGATCGTACGTTCTCCAGGAGCATATTTTGCGGACAGTTATGATGAAAAAACTGGTAAACAAAACTATAGCTGTGAATTAATTCCAAGTCGTGGTACTTGGTTAGAGTTTATGACTGAACAAAAGAAAACTACAAACGGACGTTTAATTAATGTTTCTATTGACCGTCGCCGTAAAGTATTATTCAGTATTTTATTCAAGGCGATTGGCATGTCTTTGAATATCGGAGTGAACGAAGATACTCACGATACATCAATGATGGAAACATTCCTTCGTGCAATGGGACGTAACTGGTCTGATGTAGCTACAGATGCAGAAGATCGCGAATACATGAATATGTATTTGTTGTTGTATACTGCTTTCTTCGGTAAATATGAAGAAATCGAAAACACTTTATTGAACGATAAAGTAAAAACAACGCAGGAAGCGTTACTTTCTTTCTATGAAAATCAAAGAAGTGATGAAATCCCTACATTAGATGGATCAATCACTTTGATGCAAGCTAAATTCTTTGATCACCGTCGTTATGACTTGACAAAAGCTGGTCGTTATAAATTACGTAAGAAATTAAATGCGATTGATCGTATGGCAGGTATGACACTTGCTCATGATATTGTTGATGTAAATGGCAACGTATTCATGGAAAAAGGTACTATGGTTCACCGTGATGAAAGAAATGCATTACGTGAAGAATTGGCTAAGGGTACTTATTGTGTCGCTTATCCATTCCGCTCAGAATTCCATGAAGAAGATATCGTTTCAATTCCAACAAGCTGGACTACAGGATTAATTGGTCGTGTATTAGCTAGTGATGTTGAAACAGAAGATGCTTATTTAGATGTTGGTACAGTATTAACTGAACAAGATGTTTTAGCAATCCAAAAGGCTGTTGAAAATGTTGATATTTTTGCAGGATTGTTTGCACAACCAGTTAAATTAACAGCCGAAAATATGGATTCTGTATTTAACTATGGTCAACGTTTATATGCTCTTGGACGTTTAACAAATGCTCAAGGTGAAGATATTGTTGATGCAGATATGGAATTAGTTGCGAACCGTTATATGGTTGGTGTAAGTCCAGATGCTATCGATAGTGATGTTGAAACACAAGTTAAACAACGTGCTTTAAGTGAAGATATCACAGCATGGTTGATTGGTGCATGTGTTCAAGAATTATATATTATTGACAATAATGGGGATGAAGTCCGTATTGCTGGAAATGACCCATTCGCAAATAAACACACAATTACAGTTTCAGATATGTATGCATTCTTCTCATATAGCTTAAACGTTATGGAAGGTGTAGGAACAACAGATGATATCGATATGTTAGGTAACCGTCGTATTCGCTCTGTTGGTGAATTGATTCAGAACCAGTTCCGTATTGGTTTATCTCGTATGGAACGTGTCGTTAAAGAACGTATGTCAATTCAAGAAATGGATAGCTTAACTCCTAGAAAATTGACAAACATTCGTCCTTTGACAGCTGCAATTAAAGAATTCTTCTCTAGTTCACAGTTATCACAGTTCATGGATCAACAAAACCCTCTAGCTGAGTTGACAAATAAACGTCGTATTTCAGCCTTAGGTCCAGGTGGTATCAGTCGTGACCGTGCAAGTTTCGAAGTACGTGACGTTCACAACTCTCACTATGGTCGTATTTGTCCAATCGAAACGCCAGAAGGGCCAAACATCGGTTTGATCAATAACCTAACTACATATGCTCGTATCAATGAATATGGATTTATTCAAACGCCTTACCGTAAGGTAAATGCGGATGGTACTGTTAGTGAAGATACAGTTTACTTAAGCGCAGATGAAGAAGCAGATTATGTAATCGCTCAGGCCAATGAGGTTCGCGATGGTCATTTAGTAAATGAACGTGTTGTAGCTCGTAAGGCTGGTGAAACTATCATCGCTGATCGTAACGAAGTAGAACTTGCCGACGTCAGTCCAAAACAGATTGTATCTGTAGCGACTGCCTGTGTCCCATTCTTGGAAAACGATGACGCGTCTCGTGCCTTAATGGGTGCCAACATGCAGCGTCAGGCCGTTCCATTATTAGTTCCTCATTCACCTTATGTAGGTACTGGTATTGAATATAAAATTGCTAAGGATTCAGGTGTTGGTATTGTCGCAAAACAAGATGGTGTAGTTGAATATGTAGATGGTTTGCGTATTGTAGTTAAAGATAATGAAGGTGAAAACCACACTTATCAATTACGTAAGTTTGCTCGTTCAAACGCAAGCACTTGTATCAATCAACGTCCAATTGTAGAAGTTGGTGAAAAGGTTGAAAAAGGCGATATCTTAGCTGATGGTCCAAGTATGCAAAATGGAGAATTGGCTTTAGGTCAAAACGTTGTTATTGCATATACAACATGGCATGGATATAACTACGAGGATGCCATCATCATGTCAGAACGTATGGTTAGTGATGATGTATATACTTCAATCCACGTAGAAGAATATGATATTGACTGTCGTGAAACTAAGTTAGGTCCAGAAGAAATCACTCGTGATATTCCTAACGTTGGTGAAGCAGCAGTTCGTAAGTTAGATTCAAATGGTATCATCATGGTGGGTGCCGAAGTTAAAGAAGGAGATATCTTAGTTGGTAAGGTTACTCCAAAAGGACAAAGTGAAGTTAGTCCTGAAGAAAAATTATTATTGGCAATCTTTGGTGAAAAATCACGTGAAGTTCGTGACAATTCATTGAAAGTACCTCATGGTGGTGCTGGTATTGTTCATTCTATTCGTGTATTTAAACGTGGAGATGGATCGGATCTTCCTCCTGGAGTAAATATGCGTGTTAAAGTATATATCGTTCAGAAACGTAAGATTTCTGAAGGTGATAAGATGTCTGGTCGTCACGGTAACAAAGGTGTCATCTCTAAGATTTTACCTATCGAAGATATGCCATTTATGGCTGATGGACATCCAGTTGATATCTTGTTGAACCCATTCGGTGTACCTTCACGTATGAACATCGGACAGATCTTAGAAATCCACTTAGGTTACGCTGCTCGTAAATTAGGTGTTAAATTCTCTACTTCTGTATTTGATGGTTTATCAAATGAAGACTTACAAGATGTAATGCGCGAAGCAAGCATGACTGTCGATGGAAAACAGGTATTATATGATGGTCAAACTGGACAACCATTCGATGAACGTATTAGTGTCGGTGTAATGTACATGATTAAGTTGGCTCACATGGTTGACGATAAACTACATGCTCGTGCTACAGGTCCATATTCTTTAGTTACTCAGCAGCCATTGGGTGGTAAAGCTCAAAATGGTGGTCAAAGATTTGGAGAAATGGAAGTTTGGGCATTGGAAGCATATGGTGCTGCCCACACATTACAAGAAATCTTGACAATCAAATCGGATGATATTCAAGGTCGTATCAAGACTTATGAAGCCATCATTAAAGGTAAAGATATTCCAGAACCAGGTGTTCCAGAATCATTCCGTGTATTGATGCACGAATTACAAGGTTTAGCAATCGATATTCGTTTGTTAGATGAAAACAATAACGAGGTTGACATCACATTAGATGATGATGACCAGGACGTTCATCCAGCTCAACCTTTACCAGAACAAACACAAAAGGAAGAGCTAGTAGACGATATTGAAGAAGAAAATAACGAAGAAGAGGAGGCGTAGTATAAAATATGAGTATTAACAATTTTGCCTCGATTCAGGTTCGCTTAGCGAGTCCAGAAACGATTTTAAAATGGAGTCATGGTGAAGTAACAAAGCCTGAGACAATTAACTATCGTTCACAAAAAGCAGAACGTGATGGTTTATTCTGCGAACGCATTTTCGGTCCAACTAAGGACTGGGAATGTGCTTGTGGTAAATATAAAAAAGTACGTTTTAAAGGTGTTGTATGTGACCGTTGTGGTGTAGAAATCACAAAAGCAAGCGTAAGACGTGAGCGTATGGGCCACATCCACTTAGCTGCACCAGTAGCTCATATTTGGTACTTACGTGGTATTCCTAGCCGTATGGCATTGCTGTTGGATGTAACACCAAAACAATTGGAAGAAGTTGTATATTTCGTAAGCTATATTGTTACGGATCCAAAAGAATCTGGTTTAGCTTACAAACAAATTCTTTCTGAACGTGAATTCCGTGAAAACCAAGCTATTTATGGTTCAACAGGATTTACAGCTCAAACAGGTGCTGAAGCCGTACTACGTTTATTACAAGATGTTGATTTAGAATCTGAATATCAAGAAGTACAGGATGCGCTTGAAAAAGCACAAGGTGAAAAACGTAAGAAATTAATCAAACGTTTGGATACAATCAATGCATTCCGTAATAGTGAAAACTTACCAGAATGGATGATTCTGACTAACATTCCGGTAATACCACCTGATTTACGTCCAATGCTTCAATTGGATGGTGGTCGTTTTGCGACAAGTGATTTGAACGACTTATATCGTCGTGTTATCACTCGTAACAATCGTTTACGTAAATTGTTAGATTTGGGTACTCCAAATATTATCGTTCAAAACGAAAAGCGTATGTTACAGGAATCTGTAGATGCTTTAATTGACAATGGTCGTCGTTCAAAACCAATTACAGGTGCTGGTGGACGTGCATTAAAATCATTGTCTCATTCATTAAAAGGTAAACAAGGTCGTTTCCGTCAGAACTTATTAGGTAAGCGTGTTGACTTCTCTGGTCGTTCTGTAATTGCCGTTGGACCAGATTTGAAAATGTACCAATGTGGTATTCCACGTGAAATGGCAGTTAACTTGTTTAAACCATTTATCATTAATGAAATCGTAAACCAAGGATTAGCACAAAATCCTAAAAATGCAGAAAAATTAATCGAACGTCGTGATCCTCGTATCTGGGACGTTGTTGAAACTGTAATCGACGGATATCCTGTATTAATGAACCGTGCACCTACATTACACCGTTTGGGTATTCAGGCCTTCTTGCCTAAATTAGTAGAAGGACGTGCAATGCGTCTTCACCCATTAGTATGTACTGCGTTCAACGCCGACTTCGATGGTGACCAGATGGCCATCCACGTTCCATTAGGAGAAGAAGCTCGTGCTGAAGCATTAGTTATGATGCTTGGTTCTCACAATATCTTAGGTCCTAAAGATGGTAAACCTATCGTTACGCCAGGACAGGATATGGTTATGGGTAACTTCTATTTAACAATGGAAGAAACAAAAGAAGAATTCTTTGCAGAAGCTAAACACTACGAAGAAGTTGGCTGCCCATTAGAAGCAGCTCACTGGCACCGTTTTGGCGAAAGTGAAGGGCATGTATACACAGATGAAGATGAAGTTATGATGGCATACCAGTCGAAACAAGTTCATCTTCACACTCGTATCGCATTGCCTGTATGCAATATGCATAAAACATCGTTTGATGAAAAACATAAAAATGATTATTTAATTACAACAGTTGGTAAGATTGTGTTCAACTCAATGTTCCCTGAAGATTTCCCATATATTAATGAGGTATCAAAAGAAAACTTTATTAGTACTCCTGATAAATACTTTATTGCTCCAGGACAAAACATTAAAGAATACATCGAAGCTATGCCTTTAGTTGAAGCGGTTAAGAAAAAAGATTTAGGTAAAGTTATTGCCGAAGTCTTCAAACGTTATGATGCGGATCAAACTGCTGAAATTCTTGACCAAATCAAATCTTTAGGATTTGAATATTCAACAGTAGCTGGTATTACAGTTGCCTTGTCAGATATCGAAGTGGCTCCTCACAAAGATGAATATATCGATGAGGGTCGTGTTAAAGCCGATCAGTTGAAACACTTACAACGTAAAGGTATGTTGACAATGGAAGAATGGGAACGTCACTTATCTAAGATGTGGGATGATCAAAAAGACAAGATTGTAACATCATTGATGAAAAACTTGCCTCGTAAAAACCCAATCAACATGATGGCGACTTCTGGTGCTCGTGGTAACGCGTCAAACTTTACTCAGTTAGCTGGTATGCGTGGCTTAATGGCAAAACCTGGCCACGCTAAAGCTGGTGCTGGTGAATATGTACCAACCATCATAGAAGTTCCTATCTACTCTTGTTTCCGTGAAGGATTGAACGTAAGTGAGTTCTTTATCTCGACTCACGGTGTGCGTAAAGGTCTTACAGATACTGCCTTAAAGACAGCCGAATCTGGTTACTTAACTCGTCGTTTGGTTGATGTTGCCCAAGATGTAATTATCAAAGAAGATGATTGTGGTACAGATAAGGGGTACTGGATCGAAACATTAATGGATCGTAAAACAAACTCTGTTATCGAACCATTACAAGATCGTTTAGTTGGTCGTTATTCTAAACAAGATGTAACAGATCCAAAGACAGGTGAAATAATTATTGCGAGTGATGAATTCATCACTGATGAACTTGCTAAGAAAATTGTAGATGCAGGTGTTACAGGTATGTATATCCGTTCTGTATTTACTTGTAAGTCCCGTTTAGGTATTTGTCGTAAATGTTATGGACGTAACATGGCTACTGGTAAAGACGTTGAAGTTGGTGAAGCTATTGGTATCATGGCGGCTCAATCAATTGGTGAACCAGGTACACAGTTAACAATGCGTACATTCCATACAGGTGGTGTTGCCGGTGCCGGTGCAGAAGATATCACTCAAGGTTTGCCTCGTGTTGAAGAATTATTCGAAGCTCGTTGTCCAAAAGGTGTTGCGGTAATTGCTCAGATTTCAGGTGAAATTACTTCAATTGAACGTATTGAAGGAACAATGCGCCAAGAAGTTATTATCACAAACGAACACGAAAGTGTTTCTCATAAAATTAACGCGAACCAGTCTATGCGTCCATGGGTTCAAGTCGGTGCAAAGATTGAAGCCGGTGTTGCGTTGACTGAAGGTCCATTAGATCCAAAAGAATTATTACGTGTTGCTGGTGTACGTGAAGTTCAAGACTATATCTTGAAGGAGGTTAAGAAAGTATACCAAAGCCAAGGTATCGAAATTAGTGATAAGCACTTGGAAGTAATGATCAAACAGATGATGAAGAAAGTAATCATTGTAGATAGTGGAGATACTGATTTAAATGTTGGTGTTCAATTATCATTGAATAACATCACAAAAATCAATCGTAACGCATTGTTAAGCGGTAAAACTCCTGCTACATTCAAACCAATATTATTAGGTATTTCTAAGTCTTCTGTTGAAACAGATTCCTTCTTATCAGCTGCTTCATTCCAGGAAACTACAAAGGTTCTTACAGATGCGACTATTAAGGGTAAAGTTGACCACTTAATCGGTTTGAAAGAAAATGTTATTATTGGTAAGCTGATTCCTGCAGGTACTGGATGCCAGGGAGATCGTCCACAAAATCTAATTGTTGCAGAAAAGGCTAAAGAACTTCGTGACAAACGTATTGCACGTATGAAAGAAGTTCATGATGAAGAGTTCGATAAACTAGTATCTGGCTCTGATGATAGAGATATGATGGATAGTGTAGAAGCTTCAGTAGAAGAATCAATTTTACAAGATGCAGATACTGCAGACAATAATTCAATGGATATCCAATCTGAAGAATAAGAATATAAGGGCGCTCTAAAATAGTGTAGGGTTATGTGAAAATACCGGCTTTAAATTATTG
>ERZ779888.3699-NODE-3699-length-11002-cov-3.612862_pt1 | contig 11002 bp, 8 predicted proteins | sample MGYA00511245_ERZ779888 | MGnify/ENA primary metagenome ERZ779888 (study PRJEB29588, sample SAMEA2155255) | human gut metagenome | biome: human gut; feature: human-associated habitat; material: faeces | place: Denmark | collected 2008/2010 ... | reverse complement strand
AAAACTGTAATTAGACATCCAATTAAGAAAGCGTAAAATTCAAGTTTGCCCGGCTAAACACAAAAACCGAATACCAAAAAACAGACCGCCCGCTTTCCGCACTACGCGAAAAGTTGACGGTCTTTTTTCGGTTCGCCTAATGCATACGCTCTACCGTTCCCATGAAGAGCGGAATGCCGGTTTCCTCCTCGATGATCGCGTAGAAAAACGGACGATCGAGGATTACGCGTTTCATTTCGCTCGGCGCTGCGCTGCCGCATTCATCGACGACAGCTGTGACCGCGGCGGCTTTGGTACCCTCGGTATCTGTTTCAATAAAAGCCTTGTGCAGAATCTTGGAGACAAAGAGATTTCCCTCCGGTGTGGTCGCCGTTCTATGCAAATCCGCGCGGTCTGCGTCAAAAAGGTCTCGGATACCCATGGTCCGCAGCACTTCCGAAAGCTCCGCGCCGCTCTCCGTCTTGAACTTCGGCAATCCCGTTTCCACCGGCGTTTCCTTTTCGACCTTCCACGCGCGCGCGAACGTATCCTTGCTCAGCCCCTTCACAAAGTCTGCCATCGACAGACCCTCGTGCGGCAGCAACGCCACAAAGCTGTAACCGTCCGCATAAGGCTTGACAAATCCTGTCGCCAAATCGTTCTCGAGGTAGGTGTATTCCGTACCGTACATCATCTCCGCCGTCTGCACACTGCCGTCCGCCGCGGTAAAATCAGCGTCACCTACCTGATAATCCTTGTAAGGCGACTGCCACTTGCCGTCAAAGGTCAAGGCGTTGATCAGATACAGCATGGTCTGCGGAGAAATCGGCTCGTTCAGGATTTTTTCGATACGTCCTTTGGTGTTTGTCTTGCACCACTGATTGATATCCTTCACCGTCTTTTTGTCAAAATCCGCGCTGAAAATCTCTGCCTCGAACAACTGCTGCATGGCCGCCAAAAAGCTTTCCTGTACCTGCAGGTTCGGATCGTCGCGCAGCCAGACAGAATTTGCTGTATTGACCTGCGTCCCCTCCCCTTTGGCGTTCAAAATCTGCTGAAAGGCTTCGCGGGCATAAAACACTTCACTTCCGACAGCCTCCTGAATCTGTGCCGCCGTTTCGCCGTCCGCGCCCTCCTCTGCCATCAGCAGCGCGGTCAGCACCGAAGCCGGAGAGAGGACAAACCCACTGCCGCTTTGCGCTGCGTCAGCCTTGTCTTGGTTATCGCGGTCCGCGCCGCTTTGCTGCGCGTAAGCCTGCTGAAACAGCTGGACAGAAAATTTCTGTACGCAATCCTCCCAGCCGACCGGACACCCCAGTACCCGCTCTTTATAGGCATTTTCGTCTCCCATGGCGGCAGCTTTCAATTTCACTGTGTCGGACGACAGCTTTCCGCTGTCAGCCGCGCCGCAGGCCGCCAGTGAAAACACCAGCACCGCCGCCATCCCCAGCGCCGTCAGCTTCTTCGCTATCATCACTTTGCGGATAATCTTTTTGGCGTTTTTCTTTTCTGATCTTCTGCTTTCCATTTTGGTCCCCCTCTCAAAAATCCCTTCTTCCTATCTTCATGCCTGCGGGTCCATGCTTCCGCACGAATCTTTGAGCCATCGGTAAACCACATGCCTCTCGCAAGGTTTGCACCCGCAGGTCTGGCTGTTTCGCTTTGATTGCTTCTCCTACTCCGCGCTTACCATTGTGCCCAGGAATACCGGGGTTCCGGTATAGCTGTCAACAATAGCGTAGAGAAACGGACGATCCAGCCGCACCGTATATTCGCGCACCGGTTCCGGGTTCAGGGCAGTTGCTTTCACCATTACCCCTGTTACAGCCGCCGCGCGCGTGCCCTCGCGATTGACATCGATATAGGTCTTGTGCAGAATCTCGTCCACATACAGATTCTGTCCGCTGCAGTCTCCCATGCCGGAGAGATCCGCCGCCGACGCGTCGAATAAGTCTTTCATTCCCATCTTCCGGAAGATCTGCACCAACGCATCCGTCTTGTACTCTGATTTGAATGCAGGCAGGACCGCGTGCACGATGGCATCCTGTCCGGAATTGACAAACGCCGCGAAACGCTCGCCGTCCAGCTTTTTCATATACTCTGCCACCGAAACGCCCTTGTTCGGCAGGATCGCGACGAATTGATAACCGGAAGCGTATGGCTTGATGAAACCGGTCGCCATGTCGTCCTGACAATAAAGAGCTTCCTTTGAATACATGAGGTCGGTTTTCGTTTTCTTGCCGTTTTGATCGGTAAAATATTCTTTTTTGACCTGATTCTTTTTGTACTGCGCGCTCCACTGATCCTCGAAGGCAACCGCGTTGAGCAGGACCAGCTGCTGTGCCGGAGAAAGCTCCTCCACGATTCGGTCGATCATGCCGTAGGTATTTTTGCTGCACCAGCTGTTGATTTCTTTGACGGTCTGCTGCGAAAAGTCACCGCCCTTGACCTGCGCCTGCAGCATCTCCCGCAAAGTCTTTTGATAATCCGGATTTAAGGTAAGTGCGCCGCGATTGTTGTACCATACGGCGTTGGCGATGTTCATGCGGCTCCTGGTATCTGCGTCCTCCTGCGGCTGCACCGCCGACCAAGCGCGGATCCATTGGTTCAGCTCGCTCATGCGCATGCCGAAAGTTTTTTCCATCTGCTTTTTGGTGTCGCCCGCCGCGCCGTTTTCAACCATCGCCATCGCCAGCAGAATCGAAGTCGGTGAAATCATGGAATTCTGTTTCGCGCTGGCGGCGTTTTTGAAAAGCCGCACCGAAAGATCGCGCACCTGCGCGTTGGTCTCCCACAAGGCATCCTGGCTCCAAAACGCTGCGGCATCGTCGTCCGCATACCCGTTCATGTCCTGTCCGCCTTGTGTTTGTGTCTGCGCCGCGGCTTTTGCGCCGCTGTCATCGACCGCGCGCTCGTCCGTGAAACCGTTCATTTTTCTGCTGTCCATATCGGTATCTTCTGTGTTCCCTTCTTGCCGCGCGCTTTCCGCGGCATCTGCTTCATACCCGCTGTCTGCCTCTGCTTCCGCGCCTTCCAGATCTTGCATTGCCCCATCGTTTTGCACTTGCAGGATCACCGGTTCCCCCGCAGCGTCCCCTGCCGCCGCATCGTTTCCACGTGTCCAAAAAGCGTCGTCAAGCATCCCCGAAAGCCCGACAACCAAGGTCAGACACGCCGCTGCCGAAACCGTCCCCATCACGACCCGCAGCCGCTGTTTTTTCCTGACGCGCGCAGCCGCCTCCGCAGCCCGCGCGCGTTCGCTTTTCTCAAAGACATCTTTGATGAACTCATCTCTTGTTTTCACGCGAATGCCCCCTCTCTTCCAAAATTTCCCGAAGCGCCCGCTTGCCGCGGTACACATAGTTTTCCACCTGCTTGCGCCCCTTCTTCATAATTCTTCCTGTTTCTTCGTAGGAAAGTCCCTCAAAATAGACCAGATGCAGCGCGACGCGATATTCTGCCTTTAGCAAGTCCATCGCCTCTGCGAGCTGCCGCTTTTCCTCATTGTCAAGAATCTTCTCTTCCAGTGAAACCAGATCGGCATGTGCCTCCGCCGTCTCGATCGGCACCGGTCGCAGCCTGCTGTGCCTGCGTATCCAGTCGATCGCTTTGTTTCGGGCAATCGCAAACACATAGGTCTTGAGGGAACTTTTTTCGCTGAACCGCTCCGGGTGGACGATCAGTTCTACGAAAACATCTTCCGCAAGATCTTCGGCTGTATCGATATCGTTTACATAGCGATGGATGAAAAAAATCAGACTCTCCCGATAGAGATCGATGACTTCTCCAAACGCGTCGCGGTCTCCGTCTATAAAATGGCGGTAGCTAGCTGCACCTTGATCCATGCATTCCTCCGTATCCCTTTTCATATAGTTTGTCGTTCTAAAAAAATAAAACCCTCACTTTCAATTTAACTTTTTGTTTGTCCGCGGTCAATCTTTTTATGCGAATTTTTACGTAGATTTTTTGCGGCGCGCAGAGGCGGGCTGGAATCTGCGGGGAATGTCCGTATTTCCCCTTGCTTATGGGGCATAATTCCAATATAATGTAGATATACACAGATGCACTTACGATATCAGGAAGAAAAGGGATCTTAGCATGGAACAGCAAACACAAACACAAACAAAAACAAAAGAAAAGCAGGCGGTGAACGCGCGGACGCGCGAAGAGGCAGCCGCGCCGGCACGTAAGAAGCCGCACCCTGCCGCAAAAAATTTTCCGAAACCGACTCCTTGGATCTATTACCCCGCCTCTGTCATCGTGCGGTTATTTTTGCGTTTCAAACTCAAAGCGCGTTATGACAGCAAGGCGCTCAAGGGCATCCGCGGACCGGCGTTCATCGTCTGCCCACACGTTTCCAATATCGACTTCCTGCTGGTGGCCGTCGCCCTGCTGCCGCATCGCCCGACCTTCGTCGTCAGCCAGCATTTCATGACGCATCCGAAGATCCGCTGGATTCTGGAGAAGATGCACGTCATTCCCAAAAAAATGTTCTGCCCGGACATCAAGACGATCCTCAGCATCATGCGGGCCAAGGAATCCGGCAATCTCATCGTGCTGTTTCCGGAGGGGCGTCTGACCTGCTTTGGACACTCTCTGCAAGTTACGGACGGTACCGCGGAACTGGTAAAAAAACTTGAAATTCCGGTCTATATGATCTCAGAAGACGGGGCTTACAAAACATTCCCGAAGTGGGGCAGGTCCGGTTTCCGACCTGGCCGCATTTTGGTGCGTGCCGAAAAACTGCTGGAGGCGGACGCCATTCCTGCCATGAGCCTGAATGAAGTGCAGGCGGTGCTGGAACGCGCGATCCTGCACGATGAGGACAAAATCTTTCCGGATGTCCGCTACCGCTGCGAATCTCCGGCGCTCGGGCTGGACGGTATCCTTTATAAATGTCCGTCCTGTCTGGCAGAATTCCAGATGGAAACCGACGCGCGTCATATCCGCTGCACCGCCTGCGGTTTCGAAGCTGAGCTGGACGAAACTTATCGTCTACACGGCGCGCCGTTTACACATATCAATGACTGGTATTTCTGGCAGGAATCGCTGTTGGACCTTGCTATACCGCTGGAAAGCGAAACCGTTCTGGCTGCCGTCGGTCCGGACGGCAATATGGACAAAAATGCAGGAGCAGGTCGCATCTATATGGACCGCGATGTCATCCGCTATACCGGCACCTGCTTTGGCAAGCCGCTTGCCTTTACCGAAAAAACGGAAGACATCAAAGCGTTTCCGGCTTCTGTCGCGAACCACTTTGATATCTACCACAAAAAACAGCTCTACAATATGCACCTGCGACCGGATCCGCGCGCGGTCATCAAATGGGTCAGCTATCTGGACAAGCTCACGCGCGAGCGGGAAACTGCCGCAAAAAACGCGGAAGCAGATACCCAAAACGGATAAATCGTGCAAAAAGGCGTTTTTTCTTGTTAAATTATAAACTTTCCTTGCTATTCCTGATTTTATAGGTACACTAGTATTTGGGGTAATTTACAAAGGGGAACAGAAACGAAGTAGGAAGGCAAACACATTATGAATATCTTCGATTTTATCTCTCTCTTCGGCGGACTTGCGCTGTTTCTTTACGGTATGCGGCTGATGGGAGATGGTCTGCAGCAGGGTTCCTCCGGCGCGCTCAAAAAATTTATGGAGAAAGTAGCAAATAATCCACTGACGGGATTTTTGCTGGGACTTTTGGTTACGGCCCTCATTCAAAGTTCGACAGCAACCATCGTCCTGACCTCCGGTCTGGTCGGTGCGGGCATTCTTTCACTTAGACAATCTATCGGAATCATTCTCGGTGCCAACGTGGGTACGACGGTAACCGCGCAAATCATCCGGCTGCTCGATATTGATGGAGACGCTTCCTCTTGGTTAAATATCTTCAAGCCTTCAACGCTGGCTCCGATTGCCGCGATCATCGGCATTTTGGTGATCATGATCCTAAAATCGAATAAATCGGATATCGCGGGTAAGGTCGCAATGGGCTTCGCCATTCTCTTTACCGGCTTGCTCAATATGACCGCCGCCGTCGCGCCGCTTTCTGAATCGACGACTTTCGCGAATCTGTTTATCCGCATGGCGGACACGCCGGTGCTTGGATTTTTGGTCGGTACCGGCGCAGCATTTCTGATTCAAAGTTCTTCTGCCACCATCGGAATTCTGCAGGCCTTGTCGGTTACAGGCGCTCTGACCTTCAGTTCGGTTTACTCCATCATCATCGGTGTCAACATGGGCGACTGTATTACAACCGCTATTGTCTGTTCGATCGGCTCAAAGGCGGACGCGAAGCGGACAGGTCTGATTCATATTCTTTTTAATATCGCAGCTTCCGCCTTGGTTATCATCACCTTGATGATTCTCCATGGTTCCGGCGCGCTCGACTCCATTTGGAACGCGAGGATTACCTCCGGAGGCATCGCGAACGCGCATACGTCGTTCCGTCTTTTCTCGGCTGTCGTTCTGCTCCCGTTCTCTCTTCAATTTGAAAAGCTCTCCAGACTTCTGATTCGAGATGGAAAAAGCAAAAGCAAGGGTAAGACCGGAGGCATCGATGAAGAACTTATGCGTCTGGATGAAAAATTGTTTGCTTCTCCTGCCCTGGCGCTTTCGAGTATCAGCAATGTCATCGGGAAAATGGCTTTTTTGGCGCGTTTTGGCGTCAAGGCTTCAATACGCACGATTCGGCATTATGACGAGCAGGCCGTAAAGGACATCCACTAGAACGAAGATTTTATCGATACGCTAGCGGACAAAGTTGACAATTATATGATTCGCTTTTCGCCGCACGTTCCGCAGGGCGCGAGCAGCAATCTGCTGAACTACTACATCCAGTGCTTCTCGGAATTTGAACGTATTGGAGACTACGCGACCAACATCGCTGAAGCCGCATCGGAAATCAACAGCAAGGGTATCGTCCTTTCATCCTACGCGCATCGGGAACTGGCTGTCCTCGGGGAAGCGGTCACACAAGTGCTGGATTACGCATATAAGGCGTTCACCAAACTGGATCTTACGGCCGCAAAAAAAATTGAGCCGATCGAGGAAGTCATTGACGACCTCGTTTCACAGCTTCGTTCCAATCACATTGAACGCTTCCACAACGGTTCCTGCAGTGTGCATGGAGGCATCGTTTTTCTCGATATTCTCTCCGATATCGAACGCGTCTCCGACCAGTGCTCCAACATCGGTATCTACACCTTGCTGCTCAAGGAGCCGCAGACTGTGCAGAATCAGCATGATTATTCCAATTATCTGCACAGCGGTCACGATGAAGCCTTCAATGCGCTCTACCGCAAATACCATGACCGCTACTTCCCGCTTTTAGAGATGCCTCCGGAGACGGAGATGGAGACGCAGATCGCACATGTATGACGAAAGCAGAGATTTCTATGCGCAGATGGTGCACATCCCCAGACGCCGCTTTGCAAGGTGCTTTGCTCGTGATTACGGAAACATCGCAAGCGATATTTCCTACATAAAAAAAGAAACGTTGAAATTCCGACGTTTCTTTTTTTGACTTTCCTTTTGTTCCCGCGAGGTTCTCATCGCCCCGCATGGTTTTCAGCTCAGGTCCTTCGCATCTGCCCTGCGCTTTAGTCGGCGAGCTCGGTACGCATGCGAACGAGCTTTCGCAGCAAACGATTCAAATCATTGACACGCCTGCATACGACATAGGTGTTTTCTTCATGATGCATAAAAATCGTGTTCAATGTTTGATTTAAATCCTCACAAAGATCGTTCACCGCGGCAGCAAAGCTGCCGCGCAGGTCGCGGCTGCCGTCCTCAGCTGTCGTGCCGCCGCGGAAAAAGTCCACCGTACTGATCTTGTAATGATATTCTATTCCAAACATCTCGGAAACCTTCAGCGATAAGCGATTTTTGATATCATTCATATGCGCTTCCAGCATGCGCGGATTGCTCTTAAAATCTTCAGCAAACTCCGCTGCCTCCCGCTTAACCTCGATAAAATACTCGTTGAGTTCTTTAAACTTCGCGTCAAATTCCACCATAGACATCTTCAGCGCAGTTCGATACAGCACAATCTGCGACAATGCGCTTTCGATGATATCGCGCATTTTGAGTTTAGAAGACGTTTCAATAATCTCTCTGACCGTCGTACGGCAGTCCCGCTCGATGACAGTCTTGAGTTCTTCAACGCCCGCGCCGCTGCGCGCGCTGACCGGAAACAGCTGAATCTCTGAAACGCCCATCAGCTTGCAGATCAGCTTGCGGCAGTAATGCAGATAATCCGCGAGATCCGCTTCCTCAATTGTATCAATCTTGTTGACAGCGAAATAGAACTTAGACGCGAACTCTTTGGCATTCTGCAGGAAATCAATCTCGATCTGGTTAATCGGGCTGTCCACCGAAAGCATAAAAATCACAGCGTCACTTTCCTTGACATAGGAATACGCCGCGTCCGAATTTTTCTGATGCACGGAACCGACACCCGGCGTATCGACAAACGTCAGCCCCTTTTGCAGGAACGGGGACGGACAGTACAGTTCCACCTCCGAAACGCCTAGATGATTGTCGCTGTTTTCCTGTTCGTTGATGTAGGCGGACATTTCGTCAAAACCGATTTCCTTGACGATACCGTTGTCAAAGCGCACTGTCGCGGCTTTTTCGCCATATTCAATCGTCGTTACGACCGCTGTGACCGGCACAATGCCGACCGGAAGAATCTTGTCCTCCAAAATCGCGTTGACCAATGTACTTTTGCCGCGCTTGAACTGCCCGATAACGGAGACCGTAATTTTCTGGTTTTCCAGTTTATCGCGAAGCTCCTCCGCGCGCGCAAGCTCGCCCTTCGTAATCTCATACTTGCCGAAAATTTCGCAAGCCTCTTTCACTACCTCTGCGATCGGCCGTTTTTCCTGCTTCTTCGCGGGCTGCACCTTCAGACAGGTTAGTTGGCAGCCGTTCTTTGCGTCCGGACAGCCGATACAGTTTTTACTCTTATATGTCATATTTTTCTCCTCGCTGCATGGTTAAATTGCTGTATTCCTGCTCCACCGCGCAAGCTAGGCCTGCTGATAAAATCGACAAGCCGCGCATGCGGGATCCTGCGCACGCTTTTCTTCGTCGCAGTACAGTGGTTTTAAAATCAAATTTGGTCTGAGCTTATCGCCGGAAAGCGATTTGAGCGCCGCGATTTCACACAATGTTCCGACAAACTCCGTATGCTGCCCCGCTTTGACACTGCGCATGGTTTCGCGGTAAAGCTTCGGCATATCGCGGTGGGCGAATGACGGGTCGTATTCATAAAATTCCTCAAAGATTGGAAGTTCCACCGGATTGTACAAAGGACAAAACAACATGCACGCATTGCACTTATTACATCCATTTTCATCAACACGCGGCAGCCTCTTGCTTCTGTCCGCCTCAGCTTCCTCCATCTTGACACATACATATTTGCAGGCGACTACACATGCCGCGCAGCCGTTGCATAATTCAATTCTCTCTCTTAACTGCATCTTTATCTCCTCCTTAAACGCAGGCAGCGCGATATGCGGAATACGCCGCGAAACCCGCGATAGCTTTCGTCAAAAAGACAACACTATTACTATACTATATTCCGCGCGAAGTTGCAAGCGTGATCGACGCGCGAACATGGTTATCGGCAAATCAAGATTTAGAAGAAACGGAGCAGGTGTAAATCTGCTCCGGAGATAATGACAAGATAAGCAAGCTGCAGATAAAGGGATTTACCGCGGCTTGCCCATACGTTCTAAAGTTTTTCAATTTCGGCAGCGGAGAGACCTGTCGCCTCTGCTATCTGCTCCTTCGTCAGATTGAGGGCTTTCAAATTCTTCGCAATCTCACGCTGCTTTTGCGCCTCACCTTTTTTGAGACCAACTGCTTCGCCTTTTTTGAGGCCTTGTGCAAGTCCTTGCTCTCTTGCCACGGATATCTCGGTGTTGTACTGCAGCTGGTATTTCAGCCTGGCTTCTCTGCGCTCATATTCCAGTTCGTCCTGCGAAACCTTGCGATAAGTGTTTTCCGTCATGTCCATGTCCTCCTCCGATAGGATTTGCCGCACATAGTCCTGGTATTCCTCATCGCTGGCATACTTCAGATAAGCGCCTAATCTTTCAACTTCTGTCAGACTGCGCACCGGCTTCGTGACGTCGATCTTTTGCAGCTCCAAAAAATGAAACTCCACTCTGTCGCTGAGCAGCAGTCCGCTGTTTTTTTCCCGCACCGCAAAGATATTGTGACAAGAATCCAGCTCAGGAAAGAGATTGCCGTCGATGATGGATACGACTATGCTTTTTCTCATCTTATCATATTTTTCGCCGCCCTGCAACGAAGAATTCACCAGTCTGCCTCCATAGAACAGCGCGCGGCTCTGATAAAAGCTGAAGGAGTTTGCCTGCATTTCGATGTTTAATAGTTCTCCTGCGTCGGTTTCCGCTTTGATGTCCATGACCGTGCCTTTTTCCATTTCCCGTTCCGGGGTCTCGATTGGATTTTTGATGACGATGGCGCGGATCGGATCCTGCTTGCGCGCGAGAATGATGTTCAAAATCTCCATCAGCGCGCCCTTGGATTCCGCTGTATCCCGTCCGAAAACCGCGTGAAAGACGTAATCGTCTGTCAAAGGCATTTTGCCGCGAAAGGTATCGCGGAACAGGTCGAGCTTCTCCGGCGCGTCATGGTTGTGCTTCTGTATTTTTTGCTTCATGACACCTCCTAATTCGTTTCATGTTTCCTGAAACGCTCTTTAATACCAATAAATGTTTGCTCGAGCTGTTTCTACCTTAACACATTTTAATTTCCAGTTCAAGTGCTTTTTGGAATTATTTATATAAAGTTTTCATATCATAAAGTTGCTCTATGTATGGCACTTATGCGTGCCTCTTTTTGTGCTTATCGTTATCCTTATTTTCGCGCGTAAAGCGCTTTTTCGCAAGCGATAAAAGTGTTGCAAAAGAAATCATAGATTCCGTTGCATGCACGCCGTTTAAGCCGCACCGCTTCACAAGCTGCTTTTGTCGTGTTTTTGGAAATACCG
>ERZ779888.3668-NODE-3668-length-11063-cov-8.643078_pt1 | contig 11063 bp, 7 predicted proteins | sample MGYA00511245_ERZ779888 | MGnify/ENA primary metagenome ERZ779888 (study PRJEB29588, sample SAMEA2155255) | human gut metagenome | biome: human gut; feature: human-associated habitat; material: faeces | place: Denmark | collected 2008/2010 ... | reverse complement strand
ATAAAAAAAATAATTGTTTTATTATTGTTTTTTAATACTTTCTTTAATATAATATACTTATTATAATTGATATTATTAGAAGTGAGTTATTATAAAATAAAAATAAATTTATCTGAAAAGTTATGCATGTAATAATTTTATTTTAGTAAATTCTCATTTTATGTCGTGTAAAAAAATAATAGAAAAAGTTATACTTTAAATGAAGGAGATATTTATGAACTTGAAAAAAATAGGTAAATTTATTGCAGAAATGAGAAAAGCTAAAGGCTTAACGCAAGAAGAGTTAGCTGAAAAATTAGAAGTAAATAATAGAACAATTTCTAGATGGGAAAATGGAAAAAATATGCCTGATATTTCTTTATACAAACCATTATGTGAAATTCTGAAAATATCAATTGAAGAATTAGTGAATGGGGAAAAAACTGATAAAGGGAATGTTAATTATAGTATAGAAAAAGCAATTATTAATACAATGAATTCCAGTGAAAAGGATAAAAGTAGAATGAGTAAGATAATAAAAATATTAAGCATTTTAATATTAATTATTGCTATTATAGTTGCAGTACTAATTATTTATTACGAAAAGAAATATCCTAAAATAGATATTTACAATTTGGATGTTATAAAAAGCGAAAATAATCAGTTAAATGAAGACTTAACTTTAAATATGAACGACTATAAAATATGGTTTTATGGAATTAAAACATTACAAATTGGTGACGCTAAAAATAATTATTTTGACTTAAAAACCGTTTTAAAGTATAACCAAGTAAATATGAATGATATAATAAAATATTTGGATATGCAATACAAAAATGAAAATATTTTGATGCAGGTATTACGTGATGGCGGAACAAAAATATTTAAAAGTAAAAAATACGAAGTAATTTTATGTGACACGACAGAAGGAAATCACGATATATATTTTGGGATAACAGATATGGAAAAAAATCTTAATAATAATTATTGTGGAAAACTAGTTAATGATACATGTTATTATACTAGAACTTATCGTATTATAAACATTGCAGAAACAACTGATAGTAATTTTGTAGATGTAACTTTGACAACACATAACGGTAATAAAAAAGTAGTGAGAATAAATAATGCGTTTGATATTAAAGCTGGAAAAAATTATGAGTTTGTATTTAGTACATATAATAAGTTTAAGGATACTACTACAAATATATTTGAAAACTCTACTATAATGGAAGTGAAAGAAACTAACAATATAATTAATCAAGAAATATGTGTAAAATAGGAATGTTTTCTTGTGTAAAGTAAATACTATATTATGGAAAATATATATGTTTTCTAGTAAAATATAATATGGAGATGGTTTTATGAAACTAACAAATAAAGTGGCTGTAGTAACAGGTGGGTATAAAGGAATTGGAAGAGGTATAGTTGATACTTTTATTAAGTATGGTGCTAAAGTAATTGTGCTTGATTATGACGAAAATGTAACTAGTATGAAAAGTGATAATATACTAGCTTATGTAGTTGATATAAGAGATAGACAAAGTGTTTATGAGGCAGTTAAAAGTGGAGTAAGTTATTTTGGCAAATTAGATATTTTAGTAAATAATGCTGGAGTTTGTAAGTTAGCTAGTTTTGAAGAGATGACTGATGAAGTTAAAGCTTTACATTTTGGAATTAATATTAATGGAGTGTGGAACACTACTAAAGTATGTTTAGAGTATTTAAAATCTAGTGGTGGGGCAATTGTAAACATAAGTAGTGTAACAGGACCGATGGTAGCTGACCCTGGTGAAGTAGCTTATGCTACGAGTAAAGCCGCTGTTTTAGGTTTCACTAAAAGTTTAGCTGCTGAATTAGCTAAAGATAAAATTCGTGTTAATGCAATAATGCCAGGATATATTTTAACACCTATGGTTGAAAGTATGAGTATAGAAAGTGACAAAGACAACCCAGAAAGTGTTATTAATTCTATAGCAAGCGCTATTCCTATGGGTAGACTTGGGTTTCCTACTGAAGTGGGCGAGTTAGCTGCATTTTTAGCAAGTGAAGAAAGTTCATATATTACTGGACAAGGTATTGTAATTGATGGAGGTAGTACTTTACCTGAAACATCTAGTATGGGTGTATAAATTGTAAAAAAGTACTAGACAACAGGTGTGTTTTGTGGTATTCTATTAAATGTAAAACAAATGAAAGAGACGTTACATATAAGAGTTTCTAGAGAGTTAGTGGTTGGTGAAAACTAATAAATGAATATATGTATAAATCACTCTGGATGTGCTTTAAGGATAAGTTAAAGCCGGTTATAAGCCGTTACAATAATTAAGTAAATACTAGGATGGTACCGTCTAATATAGACTCCTTATGTGCTGTCCTTTTTATTTTGGAGGGAAATTATGTATAAAGAAATTAAAGAAAGTACTAGTGCTTTGGAAAGCAAGTTAGTGAGTAAGTGGAAAAGTGAAAACTTACTAGAGAAGACTATTAAAAACAGGGAAGGAAAAAAAGACTTTGTATTCTATGATGGACCAATATATGCTAATGCTAAACCAGGCTTGCATCATGTATTTGCAAAAACTATAAAAGATGCTTTTTGTAAATATCAAACAATGCAAGGTAAAAGAGTATTAAGAAAAATTGGACTTGATACTCACGGCTTACCAATTGAAGTTAATGTTGAAAAGAAACTTGGCTTTAAAACTAAAGCAGATATTGAAGCATTTGGAATAGAAAACTTCTGTAAAGAGTGTAATAGTGAAACTGCTACAAACATAGACGAAGTTAATAAGATGACTGATATGATGGGTCAGTTAATTGATAGTGATAATCCATATATAACTTGTACAAATGAGTATATAGAAAGTGAATGGTGGCTAATTAAAAATATCTTTGATAAGGGCTTAATTTATCACGGGAATAAAGTTCTTCCATATTGTTATAGATGTGGAACAGAACTATCTAAAAACGAAGTTAGCTTAGGTTATCAAGAAGATACAGTTAATACTGTAATCGTACCATTTAAGTTAGTAAATAAAGATGAGTATATGCTTGTTTGGACTACAACTCCATGGACTCTTATTGATAACGTTGCGGCTTGTGTTAATCCAGATTTAACTTACTTAAAAGTAGAAAGTATGGGTTATAAATTCATTTTGTGTGAAAGTTTGGCTAATAAAGTGTTAGGAAGTGAGTACACTGTTTTAGATAAGTTTAAAGGTAGTGATATGGTTGGTTTAGAGTATGAGCAACTTCTTCCTTTTGCTAAAGTTAGTGGTAAATCATTTGTAGTACTAGCAGATAATTATGTAACTGATGCTGACGGAACAGGTATAGTACACATTGCCCCAGCATATGGTGAAGATGACTCACGTGTATGTAGGGAAAATGGTATAGCTTTTGTACAAAGTGTAGGAAAAGACGGTACTTATACAACTGGACCATGGACTGGAAGAACAGTAACTGATCCAGAGTTAGAAATAGAAATAATTAAATACTTAAAAGAAAATGATAAACTATTTAAGAAAATTAAAATGACACATGAGTATCCTCACTGCTGGAGATGTAAAAGTCCGCTTATTTATTATTCAAAACCTGCTTGGTATATTGAAACAACTAAATATAAAGATAAAATACTAGCAGCTAATAAAAGTGTTAATTGGTATCCTGAGTTTGTTGGAGAAAAGAGATTTAATAACTGGCTAGAAAATATGATAGACTGGGGTATTTCAAGAAATAGATATTGGGGTTGTCCAATGCCTTTGTGGACTTGTGAATGTGGACACATCGAGTGTATCGGTAGTAGAAGCGAATTACAAAGTAAGATAGTAGAAGATACTGATGTATTTAAGATGGAACTTCATAGACCTTATATAGATAGTTTACACATCAAGTGTCCAGAATGTGGTAAAGTTATGTCAAGAGTAACTGACGTGATGGACGTATGGTTTGACTCAGGTGCTATGCCATATGCTCAAATGCATTACCCATTTGAAAATAAAGAATTATTTGAAAGTCAATTTCCTGCTGATTTTATAGCTGAAGGAGTAGATCAAACTCGTGGATGGTTTAACTCACTAATTTGTATATCTACTTTAGTAAGTGGAGTAAGCTCATTTAAAAACGTTGTAGTTAACGATATGATGCTTGATGCTAAAGGTAAAAAAATGAGTAAAAGTACAGGAAATATAATAAATCCTGAAGAAATAATGAAAGAGTATGGCGCTGATGCTGTTAGATTTTATATGCTATATGCAAGCCCTGTATGGACCCCACTTAAGTTTGATATTGAAGGAGTAAAAGAAGTAAATAGTAAATTCTTTAGTACTTTAAAAAATACATATAACTTCTTCAGTATGTATGCTAATGCTGATAAATTAGAAACTAAAGACTTCATAAATAGTACAAGTTATGAATTAATTGATAAGTGGATGCTTTCTAAATTAAATAGACTTGTAAAAGAAGTGACAATTGCTTATAATGAGTACGATTTAAATAGAGTTGTAAAGCCACTTGTAAACTTTGTTAGTGAAGACTTGTCTAACTGGTATATAAGAAGAAACAGAAGAAGATTCTGGAAAGGTGAATTAGATGAAAGTAAAAAGTCTGTTTATAAAGTAACTTATGAAGTACTTGTAACATTATCACAACTCCTAGCACCAGTAAGTCCATTCTTAGCTGAAGAAATATACACTAACTTAACTAAAGAAGAAAGTGTTCATTTGAGTGATTTTCCTAAATGTAATGAAAGCTTAATAGATTTAGATGTTGAAAAACAAATGGATTTAGTAAAAGACGTAGTAAGCTTAGGTAGAAACGCTAGAGAAGAAGCTAATGTTAAAATAAGACAACCACTTTCTAAAGTATTACTTGATAAGAAAAATGAAGGTGTAATTGGTAACTTGACTGACTTAATTAAGGAAGAGTTGAATGTAAAAGAAGTAATGTATACTAACGAAACAAGCGACTACTTAACTTATACAGTTAAACCTAACTTTAAAGAAGTTGGTAAGTTGTTTGGCAAAAATATTAAAGAGTTTAGTGAGTTTGTTAGTGAATTTACTAGTGAAGACATTAAAAATATTGAAAGTAAAACTGTTACATATGACGGGGTAACTTATAACTTGAATAAGAGTATGTTAGATATAAGAGTGTCAGCAAAAGAGGGATATGATGTTACGAGTGATGGGGTAAACTTTGTTATACTTGATACTACTATCACACCTGAATTAAAGGATGAAGGAATTTTAAGAGACTTAATTAGACAATGCCAAGTTTTAAGAAAGAATATTGGTTTAGATATAAGTGATAGAATCAGTATTGAATTTAATACAACTGAAGAGTTAACTAACAATATAATAAATAAGTACGAGAGTGTTATAAGTAGTGAATTACTTGCAACAATTGAAAAAAATAATGGAGAAGTAAGCGAGTACATTGATGAAGAAGGTAACAAGTTTGAAATTAAAATAGAGAAAAAATAAATTCTCTATTTTCTTTTTTAATACCAAACAAACTATTGACAAACATACATACTTATGATAAAATCAAAATGTACAAAAAAAGTCAAAAAGTAAGTGACTTTAGTGAGTTTATATAATATAATTGAATTAGCATAAAAAGGAAGTGAAAGAATGGATGCTTTAAAAAATAATAGTATACTTATAGTAGATGATACGGTAAAAGAAAGTGTTATTAGTGAGTTTAGAAAAAATAGTAAGTTAGTAGATGTTAAATTTATAAGTTTTAGTGAATTTAAAAAGTTATATTATTTTGATTATGATAAGAAAACAATATTTTATTTAATTAAGAAATATCACTATAAGTATGAAGTGTGTCTAGTTTATTTAAAGAATTTATATTATATAGAAGATAAAGAATATAAAAGTGAGAAATTAAAGTTTTTAAGAGATTTAAAAAGTGAGTTAGACGAGCATGATTTACTTATATATGACGAGTACTTTAAAAGTAGTTTAAGTAAAAAAAATATTTATGTTTATAGTAAGAAAAAGATAAGTAAGTTTTATAAGAATGTATTTGATAAGTTAGATGTAACATATTTAAATAATGAAGTAGTTAATAAAAAAGTATTTAATATATATGAATGTAAGGATATAGAAAGTGAAGTAAACTTTGTATGTAATAAAATAGTAGATTTAATTAAAAGTGGAACTGATATAAATAATATTAAACTTTTAAATGTAAAAGAAGAATATATGTATTTAATTAGAAAACTATTTGGTTTTTATAATATTCCATTAGAAAAAAAGAAGACAACTAGTCTTTATAGTACAAGGATTGGAAAATACTTTTTGAGTGCCTTAGATAGTAGTAAAGAAAGTATAGTAGAAAATTTAACTAATGAGTTTAAAAATAACACTGAAGAAGTAAACTTGATTATCAATATAATTAATGATTATACTTGGGTAGAGGATTTAACAAGTGTTAAAGAAATGCTTATACATGACTTAAAAAATACTTATATAAAAGTAGAACAACTAAAAAACAAAGTGAGTTTTATTAGTTTAGGAGAAGTAGTAAGTAGTAAAGACTATGTGTTTTTAATGAGTTTTAATATAGGAGATATACCACAAACTTTTAAAGATGAAGAATATATAAACGATAACATTAAGAGTGAAGTAAATATTGAGACTGCTTTAGAAAAAAATATAAATAGTAAAAAAGAAGTATTAGACTTTTTAAATAGCATAGATAACTTAATTATATCTTATAAGCTAGAAGAAGGTAGTATTAGTTATAATATCTCATCACTTAGTGAAGAAATGAATTATAATGTACTCAAATTTGAAGACGAGTATAATAATTCAAATATATATAATAAAATAAGATTAAGTAACCTACTTGACTTATACTCAAAGTATGGAGTAGTTACCAAAGAGACAAGTAAACTACTAAGTAATTACCCAGATATTAATTACCTAAGTTATAATAATAAATTTAAAGGAATAGACAAAAGTAAACTAGATGAGAATATACTTTTATCATATTCAACACTTGATAACTACTATAGATGTAGTTTCAGGTACTATATTGATAGTGTGTTAAAACTTGGTATATTTGAAGAAACATTTATGACATTTATTGGAAGTTTATATCACTACATTCTTTCAATTATGGATAAAGAAAATTTTGACTTAGATAAAGAATACGATAATTTTATAAAAGAAAGTAATAAAGTTTTTAGTAAAAAAGAAGAGTTCTTTTTGGAAAAATTGAAAAGTGAATTATCTTTCGTTATAAAAACAATAAAAGAACAATATAAGTACTCTAGTTTAGATAATAAACTTTATGAAGAAAAGATATATATTAATAAGCATGACAATAAAACTTTTATGGGAATAGTTGATAAAATCATGTATAAAACTATAAATGATAAAACAGTAGTCTCTATAGTAGATTATAAAACTGGAAACCCAATGATAAGTTTAGATAATGTTACTTATGGAATAGGAATGCAACTACCCATATACTTGTATCTTGTAAGTAAAAGTAACAAATTTAAGAATGTAATAATAGGTGGTTTCTACTTACAAAAGGTACTTAATACAGTTGTAAATAAAGACAACTCTAGTAGTTATGAAACACTAAAGAAAAATAACTTGAAATTACAAGGATACTCAACAAGTAATGAAGAAGTACTTGGTTTAGTTGATAAAAGTTATAATGACAGTTTAGTTATTAAAGGACTAAGAACTTCAAGTAAAGGTTTTTATAGTTATAGCAAAGTGATAACTGAAAGTGAGATTAACAAACTTGTTAGTGAAGTTGATGATAGAATAGAAGAGGCCTTTAATGGTGTTAGTGAAGGAAAGTTTGACATTAATCCTAAGAGAATTGGTAAAATTAATAAGGGTTGTGAGTTCTGTAAATACTATGATATTTGTTATAGAAAAGAAAATGATATAGTTAATTTAAAAGAAGTTAAGTTTGGAGGTGAAGAATAGTGATACCTATTAAACCAAGTGATGCAATATGGACAGATGAACAATGGAATGCAATTTATGATAAAGGACACAATATAATAGTATCCGCGGGTGCTGGAAGTGGTAAAACTGCTGTTTTAAGTGAAAGAGTAATAGAAAACTTAAAAAGTGGAATGAGCATAAAAGAAGTATTGTTGCTTACATTTACTAAAGCAGCAAGTTTAGAAATGAAAACGAGAATTAGAAATAAAATTAAAAAGAACCCTAGTTTATCTAAGGAACTTTCCTTGATAGATGAAGCATATATAACAACATTTGATAGTTTTGCATTATCTATTGTAAAAAAATATCACTATATACTAAACATAAGTCCAAACGTAAGCATTATTGATGGGTCGTTAATAAGAATAAAAAAGAAAGAAATATTAACTAATATGTTTGATAAATACTATGAAAATAGAAATGAGAAATTTTTAAAACTTATAAGTGACTTTTGTATAAAAGACGATAAAGAAATATTTGAGAGTATCCTGTCTATATATTCAAAAATAGATTTAAAATATAATAAGAATGAATACTTAGATAACTATATAAACGAATACTTTAACATTGATAGAATTAATAATGATATAAAAGATTATGAAAAGCTTTTAATGAGTAAATTTGAAGAGTTAGATTATCTAATTGAAGATATGTCATATTATATAGATAGTGACTACATAACTAACTTAAGGCTAAGTGTTAGTAATCTAATGAGTTCTAAAACATATGACGAAATAGTATCAAACTTAAGTGTTGAAATACCTAGACTACCTAAAGGAAGTACTGACGAAGTAAAAGAAAAGAAAGAACTTATTAATGATGTAATTAAAAATATAAAAAGTTTATGTACATATAAAAACAGAGAAGAAATAATGAGTAGTATTTTGTCTACTAAAGAGTATAAAGAAGTAATTATTGACGTATTAAAAGAATTTGATAAATATGTAATGGCTTATAAATATGAAAATGATATTTATGAGTTTACAGATATTGCTAATCTAGCAATAAAGTTAGTTAAAGAAAACGTAAGTGTTAAAGAAGAATTAAAAAGTTCATTTAAAGAAATAATGATAGATGAGTATCAAGACACTAATGACTTACAAGAAATACTAATTAATATGATAAGTAATAATAATGTCTATATGGTTGGGGATATAAAACAGTCTATTTATAGATTCAGAAATGCAAATCAAGCAGTTATGAAATCATTATCTTATGCATATGTAGGAAGAAAAGATAAAAAAAGTGATTTTAGAAAATTATGGATAACAAGAATTAATGCTGCTGCAAGAATGAATGGAACAACATACAGCAAAATGATTGCTGGTCTTAAAAAAGCAAATGTTACAATAAACAGAAAAATGTTAGCTGAAATAGCTGTAAGTGATCCAAAAGCATTTACAGAAATAGCTGAAATAGCAAAAAATGCATAAATTATAAGAAGAACACTGAAAAGTGTTCTTTTTGTTTAAACTATGGTTTTATTGTTTCTTCATTTTTGGTTTAGAAATCAAAGAAGCCAAATATCCAAAAAATACAGCAGCAGCAATTCCACCAGCAGCAGCCTTAACACCACCAGTAAAAGCACCAACTAAACCAGTTTCATTAACACCTTCAATTGCACCTTTAGCTAGGTTGTAACCAAAACCAGTTAAAGGAACAGTAGCACCGGCACCAGCGAAATCAACTAAATATTTATAAATTCCAAGACCACCTAAAATTGCACCAGTTGTTACAAAAATAACTAAGATTCTTGCAGGTGTTAGCTTTGTTTTATCTATCAAAATTTGACCAATTACGCAAATAAGTCCACCAACAACAAAACATTTTAACAGTGGTAACCAATTAAAAACATTTATCCAATTTATATCCATATAATTATACACTCTCCTAACTATGTTTTTTTGTCCTTTTGGGGACGGTTCTTTTTGGGACATTATTACTAAAAAGAATATTCTGTGTAACCTCTCTGTTTCTAAGATTTTATATTATGCTTAATTTAAAAAAAATGTCCCAAAAAGAACCGTCCCCAAAAGGACATTAAAGTTCTATACTGATTGCATGAGCTATTCCAGGAATGGATTCGCCCTGTTGAGAACTAGTAGAATTCATTAAAGCACCAGTTGCAACAAGTAATAATTTTTTAATTTTCTTTTCTCTTAATTGCTTAAATAAATAACCTGAAAATACAGTACCACAACAAGCACATCCACTTCCACCAGAATGAGTATCTTGCTTAGCTTTGTCAAAAATTAAAACACCACAATCATTATAATTAGATTTAATATTATAACCTTGAGATTTTGCAATATCAATAGAAAGCTCTTTTCCGATGTGACCAAGGTCACCACTTATAATTGCATCATAATAACTTGGATTTCTGCCTGTATCTTTAAAATGTGTTATTAAACTATCGACAAATGCTGGGGCCATAGCTGCACCCATGTTATTTGCATCTTTTATACCCATGTCAACAATTTTTCCTGGGGTGATGTGGGTTATATATGGACCTGTACCTGTTTTAGAAATTATAGCAGCACCACTTCCAGTAACAGTCCATTGAGAAGTAGGTGGACGTTGATTACCAAGCTCAAGTGGAAATCTAAATTGTTTTTCAGCACTACAAAAATGACTAGAAGTTGCACATAATGCATGTTCAGCAAAGCTTTCAACAGCAATGGCAGATAATGCCATAGATTCTACAAAAGTAGAACATGCACCAAATACACCGAAAAATGGAATGTTTAATTCGCGAAGACCAAAACTAGAAGAAATACATTGGTTAAGCAAATCACCAGCAAAGCAACAATCAATTTGCTCAGAAGGAATACCAGATTTACTAATTACTGTATTTACAGTTTCCTTTATAATTTTACTTTCAGCTTTTTCCCAAGTTTTTTCACCCCAAAATTCATCATCTAAAGTTTGATCAAAATATTTAGCCAAAGGACCGTTCAGATTCTTTTGGCCCAACAATACTAGCACAATCCACTATAGTAGGAGGATTGTTAAATCTTATAGTTTGTTTACCTATCTTTTCCAAAAAATCATCTCCTTAAAATGTTGCCATTAGTTCCGGGTTTAAATTGCCAAGTTGAC
>ERZ779888.3662-NODE-3662-length-11079-cov-6.544358_pt1 | contig 11079 bp, 9 predicted proteins | sample MGYA00511245_ERZ779888 | MGnify/ENA primary metagenome ERZ779888 (study PRJEB29588, sample SAMEA2155255) | human gut metagenome | biome: human gut; feature: human-associated habitat; material: faeces | place: Denmark | collected 2008/2010 ... | reverse complement strand
CTTTTGGTTTGTATATGCCAAAGGCATACCAAAAGAACCGTCCCTTTGGTTTGTGCAGGGGCAACTTGTATATCATTTCCCAAAAAAATCGGGACTGCCTGATGATGAGGCAATCCCGATTTTCGAGTATTTAAGGAAATGTATGTAAAATCTTACATTTTATGCGCGAGGAAGATTAATCTATTTCTTCGTCAGCTTCGTAGCCACCCATTTCGCGGATAGCGTTCTTGAGCATCACGTACTGTTGGAAGAGGTGGTTTACAGGCACTTCATCAACGGTGTAGTCGTGTTGTGGGCTCTTCAAGAAGAAGCTCAAGAAGCGTTGAGTGCCCCAGCGGCCAGCACGGTGTGCGAGGTCGATGAGCAAGCAGAGGTCGAGGCAGAGAGGTGCTGCGAGGATAGAGTCGCGGCAGAGGAAGTTGATCTTAATCTGCATTGGATAGCCCATCCAACCGAAGATGTCGATGTTGTCCCAACCTTCCTTATTGTCGTCGCGTGGTGGGTAGTAGTTGATACGCACCTTGTGGTAGTAGTTGCTGTAGAGGTCTGGTTGTTCTTCACCCACGAGGATAGATTCGAGAGTAGAGAGCTTCGACACTTCCTTGGTGCGGAAGTTAGCAGGTTCGTCGAGCACGAGACCGTCGCGGTTACCGAGAATGTTGGTAGAGAACCAGCCGTTCAAGCCGAGCATACGAGTGCCGATGATTGGAGCGAAACCACTCTTAACCAAAGTTTGGCCAGTCTTGAAGTCCTTACCTGCGATAGGCAATTTCTTAGCTTCTGCGAGTTCCCACATAGCTGGAATATCAACGGTGGTGTTAGGAGCACCCATCACGAATGGGCAGTCTTCCATAAGTGCTGCATAAGCGTAGCACATAGATGGAGCCACGTGTTCCACATCGTTGGCCTTCATGGCTGCTTCGAGAGCTGCCACTGTGCCGTGATACTTCATATCAGGAGCAACATAGATTTCAGTTGATGCAGCCCAAAGAACCACAACGCGTTCCACACCGCTTTCTTTCTTGAAGTTGCGGATGTCTTCGCGGAGTTGTTCAACCATATCCCAGCGGTCTTTGCATTGCTTCACATTGTCACCGTCAAGGCGCTTTGCGTAGTTGTGGTCGAAAGCGGCCTTCATAGGCTTGATGGCGAGAAGCTCATCCTTCACTGGTTCGATATCTTTTTCTTTGAGCACATGTGCGTTGAGAGCACTTTCGTAAGCGTTAGCTGGATATACGTCCCAAGCTGTGAACACGATATCGTTCAATGATGGCATCGACACGATTTCGTTATATTTCAGATATTTCTTGTTTTCGCCACGGCCAACACGAATCTTATCGTATTGAGTCATAGAACCTACTGGCTTGCCAAGACCCTTGCGAGTCATCAAAACGCCAGTCATGAAAGTGGTGCTCACTGCACCAAGGCCAACTACCATGATACCAAGTTTACCAGTAGCTGGTTTTGCTGTTGCTGTTGCCATAATAATTAATGTCTATTATAAAACGTTTATATTCAATTTTTATTCAACTTTCGCTTCAAAAGTGGAAAGTCGTACAAATGTAGTGCCTTTTTTTTGAACTGAAAAACTTATTAATGTGAATTTATAGTTAAGTATTGTTGAAAATACGCTTGTTTACATAATTTCTGTTAATGACGCTACCCCTGTGTGTTGTTATGTTAATTTTTCATAATCGCACATCGGCTAAAAATCCCGATTTTCGCCAAAAATCAGCCCAAAATACCGAAATTTTCCCTCAAAAAACACTTTTTTTACATTTATACCACTTTATTTCGCTTTTCGACCACACCCCCACAGTTCCTCCCCCACCTTAAGTGTGTCAGTCGGGGCTAACCATTAGAGGGAACTCGAAAAAGTGGACTTACGACGGAAAAAACGTGGCGAGTGTTGCGTATGTCGTGGATAATTCGCAAATTTGCATAGAGCGGAACAATCGCACGCTCGGCACGCTCACTTCGGTTGACGCCGGGGGTAGTCGGGTGTGGAGTCTACTTGGCGAGGACGAGATGGGACGCGCCTCCACTGTAGGGTTAGGCATAGCAGACGCTATGTGGGGAGATGATTTTTATGATTGGGTGGAGAAAGAATTTTAATGGCAAACTTAAATACTAATAATAAGATGTGTATTTTTGATTTATATTTTTATATATGGACTAAAGATAACGTTGCGCCAGAGGATAGGGGGATTTTTTTTGGCGGAGTAATTGGATATGGTTTTCCTCTTATGTTTGCTTTAATATTGATAAGCAAGGCTTACGAAGTATTCTTTCCTCAGTTATTTTTAACCTATGGCTATCCTCCCACTCATGTAATGTTGTTGGGCATGGCCTTAGTATTGATACTCATATACTTTTATTATAAGCATAATGGTAGAGGCGAAAAGATAATGGACTATTATGATAAGACAAAAATCAACAAATGGTACTATATACTCCTGCTCCATATCGTTTATTTTGTTGCATACCTTTCTATATCCATATTGATATACTATGCATTGGAAAAAATAAGGAGATAACGAGACCGGCAACATGACACTGCGCACCGACAGCATATACGGCCACAGCGAGCCTTTCGGCTGGTATACCTATTGCAGGGCCTTTTGTTTCTGCTGGGCTTGGTGTAGCTGACGCAATTTGGGGTGAGTATCTTTACGACTGGGTAGATAGCAAATTTTAGTGTGTGCTTGAATTATGAAAGTAACGGATTTGATTTTTTTCGTTTTTAATAAAAGATATTCAGATGAAAAAGGGAGCATTTTTAATGCTGTGTCTTTTGGATTCAGTATTCCTGTGATATTCGCAACATCTTTAGCTACTCACTTTGTTTGTCGTATTTTTAATAAAGAAGAGAAGAATGTTCCATTTATATTAGAATTAGAACTGTTTATCAGCGTATTAATTTTGGCTCTGATTTTCTTTTACTATAAGCGAGGTGGAAAAGGAACACGGATAATTGACCATTATGAAAAAACGAAATACAACAACTGGTACTATCTGTTCTTCATTCGCATAGCACTCATACTGTTATTCGCAGTCCTTTTCTTATTTGTCAATGAATTGGCTGACAATTTTCTCTACAGTTATTTAATGTTATGAAAGAAAATCGTGCCCTGAAAATAGCTGATACATTATTTTGGATGTATTATGTAGCATCAAGCCTTTTTTACGACCATGAGGACTCTTGCACCAGAGTATCCTGCAAGCAAATGAGCTGGTTTGCATGGGTTGGTCTTATGCCAATATTTGCGTTGCTATTTCATTTTGTAGTTCCATATTCAAAAAACTTCATACTGCCACTGGCTATCGCATTGGGCTGTGGCGCAAACTTTGTTTGGCTTAAAGTTGAAAAATTCTACATCAAAAGAAGCAGAAGGATTTTACGGAGAAAAAAAATCACATCAAAAACGATAAAATGGACTTTTGCTTTGTCTTGTATCTTTCTGATTTTTTGCTACACATATATATGTGCCAGTGTAAGCATTGAGCTCATATCTTTGCCTGACTAACTAATATTCACGGTTCAGTGGAAAATTAGTGGGGCAATGATTATACTGTTGCCGAATCGTGAATGGAATCAAAAACAAAAACATGAAAAAAGGTTGTATCAATCTCCTAAAACGATTTTTGATGGTAGGGACGCGATACTTCGCGTCCGCACCAAATGACTGACATTCAATATGGTATCACTATTATGGGCGGACGTGAAGTATCACGTCCCTACTGGGTTGGTTTTTCGCCGAAGGCGAGCGGTTTTAATCCTTTTGGCGATGCCTCCGACCTCGCTTGGGAGGGCGGCGTTAGGGTTGTGGTGTGGCTGATTCAAGCGTGCTTGAAATCAGACATGCCGCAGCACTAACGACAGGTGCGAAGCACTGGCATCGCCAAAAGGCTGTTTTTTAATGTTTTTGTTTCAGTTCCCCCCCAGTATTTATCCACTGAACCGTTTTTGTTTCTGTGCCCCCTGTATTTATAAAAAATCATGGTTTGCCACACATTAGAAATAAAAGTTTTTCGTAACTTTGTAGTTTGAAAGAAAATATAATAATTCAGCTACTCAATATGAACACTTTAGCTACAAAGTACGACCCAAAAGAGGTTGAAGATAAATGGTACAAGTATTGGACAGACCACGACTTGTTTAAGTCTGTTCCCGATGAGCGTGAGCCATACACCATCGTGATTCCACCGCCAAACGTGACTGGCGTGCTGCACATGGGCCACATGCTCAACGAAACAATCCAAGACATTCTGGTGCGCCGCGCCCGCATGGAGGGCAAGAACGCGTGCTGGGTGCCTGGCACCGACCACGCTTCTATCGCCACTGAGGCGAAGGTGGTGAACCGCCTGGCGCAACAGGGCATTCGCAAAAGCGACCTTACTCGCGACGAATTTTTGAAGCACGCCTGGGACTGGACCCACGAGCACGGCGGCATCATCTTGAAGCAGCTCCGCCGTTTGGGCGCAAGCTGCGACTGGAGCCGCACTTCGTTCACCATGGACGAAAAGCGTAGCGAAAGCGTGATTAAGGTGTTCTGCGACCTCTACGACAAGGGGCTCATCTACCGCGGATTGCGCATGGTGAACTGGGACCCTAAGGCTCAGACCGCATTGAGCAACGAAGAAGTGATTTACCGTGATGAGAAATCGAAACTCTATCACCTGAAATACTATCTTGCCGACCAAGAGAACGTCGACACCAGCGCCGAAGGCAACGTGGTGCACAAAGACGCTAAGGGCTACTTCGCCGTGGTGGCTACCACGCGCCCCGAAACCATCATGGGCGACACCGCCATGTGTATCAACCCTAAAGACCCAAAGAACCAATGGTTGAAGGGCCACAAGGTGATTGTGCCTCTGGTGGGCCGCGTGATTCCTGTGATTGAGGACCGCTATGTGGACATCGAGTTTGGTACGGGCTGCTTGAAGGTGACTCCTGCACACGACACCAACGACCACATGCTCGGCAAGACCCACAATCTCGAAACCATCGACATCTTCAATGCCGACGGCACCATCTCTGATCAGTCGCCTCTGTATGTGGGCATGGACCGCATGGACTGCCGCAAGCAGATTGCGAAGGACTTAGATAGCGCCGGTCTGCTCGACCATGTGGAAGACTACGAAAACAAGGTGGGCTACTCCGAACGCAACAGCGACACCGCTGTGGAGCCTCGCCTGTGTATGCAGTGGTTCTTGAAGATGCAGCACTTTGCCGACATCGCCCTGCCTCCTGTGATGGAAGACGCGCTGAAGTTCTACCCAGAAAAGTATAAGAACACCTATAAAAACTGGCTCGACAACATTCAGGACTGGTGCATCAGCCGCCAGCTCTGGTGGGGCCACCGCATTCCTGCCTACTTCCTGCCTACCGCCGACGGTGCCGACGAAAAATACGTGGTGGCGCCAACCCGTGAGGAAGCGCTCGAAAAGGCTCGCAAGATGGAAGGCTACGAAAACATCACCGCCGAGGAACTCAAGCACGACGAAGACGCGCTCGACACCTGGTTCTCAAGCTGGCTGTGGCCTATCTCGCTGTTCGACGGCATCAACAACCCCGGCAACGAGGAAATCAAATACTACTACCCCACCGCCGACCTGGTGACCGGTCCCGACATCATCTTCTTCTGGGTGGCTCGCATGATTATGGCTGGCTACGAATACATGGGCGAAATGCCTTTCCGCCATGTGTATTTCACCGGTATCGTGCGCGATAAGCTCGGCCGCAAGATGAGCAAGAGCCTCGGCAACTCGCCCGACCCAATCGAACTGATTGAGAAATACGGCGCCGACGGTGTGCGCATGGGCTTGATGCTCGCAGCCCCTGCCGGCAACGACATCCTCTACGATGATGCGCTTTGCGAACAAGGCCGCAACTTCAACAATAAGATTTGGAACGCTTTCCGTCTGGTGAAGGGCTGGGAAGTGGCAGATATTGAGCAACCTGAGCACAGCCGCCTGGCAGTGCAGTGGTTCGACAATGTGCTCCGCAGCACCGAGGCTGAGGTGAAGGACTTGTTCTCAAAATTCCGCCTCAACGAAGCCTTGATGGCTATCTACCGCCTGTTCTGGGAAGAATTCTCTGCTTGGTATCTCGAAGCAGTGAAGCCAGCCTACCAGCAGCCTATCGACCGCGCCACTATGGACGCTACGCTCCGTTTCTTCGACAGTCTGCTCCGCTTGCTCCACCCATTCATGCCATTCATCACCGAAGAGCTGTGGCAGCACATCGATGAGCGCAAAGATGGCGAGAGCATCATGTATGCGCCTATCAACCTGACTCCCGCCGAAGCCGACACCGATTTGCTGAAGGCGATGGACGAGGCTAAAAGCATCATTTCTGGCGTGCGCAACGTGCGCTTGAGCAAGAACATTCCTCAAAAGCAGCCTATGAATCTGATGATTGTGGGCAAATGGACCAATCCTTTCAAGAGCATCGTGGAAAAACTCGGCGGTCTGGAAAGCATCACCGACGCTGATGCCAAAGACCCTGCCGCAGCAAGCTTCATGGTGGGCACCACTGAATACTGTGTGCCACTGGAAGGTGCCATCAATGTGGAAGAGGAAATCAAGAAGCTCCAAGCCGAACTCGACTACGCTATCGGCTTCTTGAAGAGCGTGGAGAAGAAGCTTAGCAACGAACGTTTTGTTGCCAACGCCCCTGAGGCAGTGGTGGCAGCCGAGCGCAAGAAGCAAGCCGATGCCCAATCGAAAATCAAAACCCTCGAAGAAAGCATCGCCGCCCTCAAAAAGTAAACTCACACATCACCCATAACGCAAAGATAGCCGCCCCACCACAGGCGGCTATCTTTTTTCCTCCCCCACACTTTATATGGGGATAAAGCTCACACAGATCCCGCAGATCTCACTGATTTTGCTTTTAATGATGTCAAATCTCACGGAGGTTGATGGAATGGTCGTGGGGCAGGGGCTTGGCTCACACAGATCCCACAGATCCCACTGATTTCGCTTTTGATGATGATAAATCTCACGGAGGTTGATGGAATGGTCGTGGGGCAGGGGCTTGGCTCACACAGATCCCACAGATCTCACTGATTTTGCTTTTGATGATGATAAATCTCACGGAGATTGATGGAATGGTCGTGGGGCATGTCCGAGTGCTCCGAGTGCTCCGATTTCCAAAGCTCACACAAATTCAACAAGATTCAACAAAAAATAATTTGTGCTAATTTGTGGCTGAAAAATCCGTCATATCCGCCAAATCCGTGTTCGCCCCAAACAATTAATTTAGGAAAAATGGGGGTGGTGGGGGAAAATTACACATTGATTATAATAGTTATACGGGAAAATATGACTAACTTTGTGAGTTGTAAGGTGGATAAATGCCGAAAGTGCTTTTTTGCGCCTGTTTTTTGACATCAAAATAGATATTTCATTGCAATTAAATATATACAACTAAATAGTATGCAAAACATTATTGAAGAAAACGGAACAAGCGCGGTGAAAGAAAAAGCCGCGAAAAGAGCGGAAGAATCTGCGTTCCAAATCAAGCCTTTCCTTACAGCTTGTGTGCGAAATTGGTACTGGTTTATCATTTCGGTGGTGGGATTTGGCTGCCTTGCGTTTTTATTCGCAAAGTCGCAAACTCAGAAGTACAGCTCATCGGCTAAGATTCTGATCACCACTAAAGACTCGAAATCGGCTGGTAGCCAAACTGCACTGTTTAGCGACTTGGGTATCGCTGGCGCCAACAACATGGTGGCTAACGAAATCTACAAGTTGAAATCTACCACTCTGATGGAGACCGTGGTCAATCAGCTGGGTTTGAACATTCGCTACTACGGACACGTGTTTTTGCGCGATGTGAACTGCTACAAGACCAGTCCGCTCCAAATCACCCCTCTTCAAGATGTGGAAAAGCCATTCGAAATGACCGTGGTGCCTAAGGGTGGCAACGACCTGGAATTTCAAATCAACGACGGCGAGTGGAAAAGAGCCCACTTTGGCAACAAGGTGAACACCGAGTTTGGTCCTATCGCCATCACCAAAACTCAGCACTACACCGAACAATACAAAGACTACAAGGTTATAGCACGCGTATCTACCGTGGCTGGCGTGGCTAAAGCGCTTGAGGCAAACCTCAACGCCGAGGCTGCCGACAAGTTTAGCGACGTGGTGAACCTCTCTTTCGCATGCGACAACGAGCAGATGAGCATCGACGTGCTTAACGCTCTGGTGGCTGTGTATAACCAGGAGGCTATCGACGACAAGAACTCTGTGGCAAGAAACACCGAGGACTTTATCGCCGAGCGTATTGAATCGCTCTCGAAAGACCTTAGCGGTGTGGACAGCCGTATCGCACAGCTGAAGGTGAACAATATGAACTCGCAGATGTTTAGCGACCCAACCACAAGCCTTCAATTTGTGAAGAGCGCCAACGATGCCGACCTTCAGGTGTCGCTCGCTAACCAAATTGTGGCATACATGCACCGCATGAACGGCCAAGAGTTGATTCCAAGCAATACTGGTCTGGCTGACGCTGGCATCCAAGGTCAAATTGCCAACTACAACGATAAGATGCTGCAATACCAGAAGATTCAAGCCTCATCGGGTAAGGACAACCCTGTGATGATTGAAATCACCAATTCACTCAACTCGATGCGCAGCACCATTCTGCAATCGCTCAGCACTTATGTGAGTTCGCTCCGCCTGAAGCAAGCCAACGCCCACTCGCAAGAGGGTCGCGCCACTGGCGGTATGTCGGCTATCCCATCGCAGGAAAAAGCTATTACCGAGGTTTCACGCCAGCAACAGATTAAGGAGCAACTTTACCTCTACCTGCTTAACAAGCGTGAAGAGAATGCGCTCCAGCTCGCTATCACCGAGCCTAACGCTAAGGTGATTGAGAAATCGGCAAGCGCGGGTCAAGTGTCGCCTAACCAAACCAGAATCGTTGCCCTCGGCATCATCTTGGGCTTAGCGTTCCCAGCACTGATGATTTACCTGATGTTCTGGATTCAATCGCTCGACACGCTTATCCGCTCACGCCGCGACATCGAGGACAACACCGACCTTTCCGTTATCGGCGAAGTGCCCGAAAAGCCAGCCGGACAGGAATCGAAGGAAATTGTGGTTACCGAAACCGGCCGCGACCGCATCAGCGAAGCATTGCGTATCATCAGAAGCAACCTCGACTACGTGTTGCCTAAGAAGGGCTCCGAAGGCAGAGTGCTTCAGCTCACTTCCACCACTGCCGGCGAGGGTAAGAGCTTCTTGGTGCTCAACCTTGCACTTACCACCGCACAAGCAGGCAAGAAGGTGGTGTGCGTGGACTTAGACTTGCGTAAGGGTCGCTTCTCCGACTATGTGAACATCAGCAACAACGGCATTGGCGTGAGCGCATATCTCTCCGAACAAGTGGACAGTGTGAACGACATTATCGTCAAAGGCCAACTCCACGAAAACCTCGACTTCGTGAATATCGGTGCCATTCCACCCAACCCTACCAGCCTCTTGATGAGCGATCGTCTGGAAATGCTCATTTCTGAGCTGAAGAAGATGTACGACTACATCATTCTTGACACCGTGCCATTTGGCTTGATTGCCGACGCATCGTTGATCAACCGCTACGTGGATGCCACAATCTATGTGATCCGCGCTGGCAAGATCGACAAGCGATTCCTCGACGAGCTTGAGAAGATGAGCGACGAGCAAAAAATCAAGAACATGGTGGTGCTGCTCAACGGCGTGAAACTCAACTCCAAGAAGTATGGCTACGGTTACGGTTATGGATATGGTTACGGCTATGGATATGGCTACGGTTACGGTTATGGCTACGGCGACGAAGGCGAAGAAACCAAGAAAAAAGGCTTCTTCCGCTCAAAGAAAAAGAAAGACTAACAGATAGAAATCTATAAGTTTTGGTGGCGAAGTGTTAAATCTATTAACATTTCGCCACTTTTTTTTGCTACCGATTGCCTTGCCTCCGAAAAAAGCAAAAAAGGGTAAAATGCAAGAATCAGCACCCTGAGAGCAACACACATTTTTTAAATCTGTGCATTTTTTATAAAATTACAATTTTTAACAGTGTGGTTAAAAAATCACTAACCCTATTCGTTTTCAACAAGATAGATTAACTTTGTGTATGTCAAACGGCGATATTTATCATTTTATACGCCATTTGAAACAGCTGTTTATTGCTTGAAACAGCTCATCACAAAACCAGGTATAGCACAAGCAAAACATTATCGTTCCGCCCCACTCTACTCCATAATGGGCGGCTATACCACAAAAACAAATATATGAGAAGAATATTTTTAGTATTAGTAACTATCCTGTCTGTTTTTTCACTGGCTCTTGCTGGTGATGGCGAGTTTACCGTACGTTCCACCATGTATTACGCTGGAGGCAAATGTGGTCGAGGCACCGCAAGCGGCGACCGAATCGTTCCTCAAAAGGTGCTTTCTGGCGAACACCGTTGGGTGGCACTCTCGCTCGACCTCTATCGCGCAGGCTTCCAGTTTGGCGACACCATCGTGGTCACCGACCACAAAACGCCATGGGTCAACGGACTTTGGGTAGTGAAAGACAAGATGGCGCATAGCAAGAAAATCGACTTTCTTGTGCACCGCAGCAAGGGTCACACCTTCCGCAACAGCACATGCACCATCCGCAAAAAACTCGAAGGCGAAGTCATCCCCGCCTACACCGAAGACGAAGAATTAGATTAACCCCTCTCTAACACAAAATATGCCCCTGCTCACGTGAGCAGGGGCATATTTTTACCCCACAAATCCCAGTTTTGAGCCTCACACAGATCCCACAGATCTCACTGAATTTTGCTTTTGATGATGCTAAATCTCACGGAGTTAGGTAGAAAGGTCGTGGGGCATGTCGGAGTACTCCGAGTGCTCAGAGTGCTCCGATTTCCAAAGTTCACACAGATTTCAAAAATAATTTGTGAAAATTTGTGCTAATTTGTGGCAGAAAAAAACACCTATTTAATCCATTAAAAATCCATTAACACCAATTTTTTTATTTATTTTAATCGGCTTTCTAACTGAAAAGGCAAATTTTTTGGTGTTTTTTTTTGAGAAAAAT
>ERZ779888.3659-NODE-3659-length-11084-cov-2.537764_pt1 | contig 11084 bp, 8 predicted proteins | sample MGYA00511245_ERZ779888 | MGnify/ENA primary metagenome ERZ779888 (study PRJEB29588, sample SAMEA2155255) | human gut metagenome | biome: human gut; feature: human-associated habitat; material: faeces | place: Denmark | collected 2008/2010 ... | reverse complement strand
CTGCCGTTCTGTTTTTGAGCGACCTAAACACGAGCTCGAACTACGTTGAAATTTCCGAGATGCTCGTCGAACAGGGATACGTGGTTTTTGTTGTCGATTATGCAGGCTTTATGCCCGATGTGGAAAATCCCACGTCCTTTCCCGACTCGCTCAAATACGCCTCTTTTGAGGAGGCGAAACACAACCTCAAATATATGGGAGAGAGCGCAAGACAAACGCCCTGGTTTGTTTGGGCAAAAATTGCAAGGCGTGCCATAACTTTAATGGAAGAGCAAAAGATAATCGACAACGAAAAAATAAACGTCGTCGGTTTTATCCACGGAGCGCAGCTTGCCTGGATAGTCGCCGCTATGGACGGACGGGTTAATGCCGCCGTCCCCGTCATGGGTTGCGGACACAACAGCTACGGAGCAAAAGAGGTTTCGGTGCTCGAATCGGAAGAGGAATGTTGCTGGGTATCCGGTATTTGTCCGGAAACATACGCAAGATTTGTGGGTTGCCCCATTTTATACGCCACGAGCACGAACAGTCTGTTTGCCAACCTCGACAAGGCAGGCGAGATTATGGCGAGCGTTCCGTCTAAAAACAAATGTCTTGTCGTTGCTCCGAGGACGAATTTTCAGCTTACCAAAGAATCTCTCGACAGCATATTGCTGTGGGCTCAAAGCGCCTTTAAAGCCGAATGTCTATCCGTTCCCTCGCCTAAGGCTTCCTTTAAAATGTCCGACGGCAGACTTTTGTATTCTCTCGACACCGAGCTCGAGCCTGCGGAAATCGAAACGTTTATTTCCTTCGACAACGTGCTCCCGCCTATCCGAGATTGGTTTACTCTGCCCAATCCTTACGTGGGACAAAAGGTAAACTATATCGTCACCCCCTACGACAACACGGAAAAGATTTTCGCCTTTTCAAACGTGAAATATAAAAACGGTCTTATCGTTTCCACCTCGCCCGTATCCATATCCAAAGACGGCTTCGAGGGCGTCGAAAAAGCGCCTGCCGTAGTGGAAAACAACCGCATAGTTTATACCAATAAGTCGGGGCTGGGAAGTTTTTCGATTGAATCCTATTCCCTGATTGTCGACGACGCACAGTTAAAACTCAAAACGGGACCGTTTGGTATAAAGGGAGTTTCGGCGGAAAGCGGATACCTAAGGACGAACAAACTGACAAAGTCAAGTTATGCCGCCGAAAAAACGAGCATACTAAAGATAGATTTTTATTCCAAAGAGCCCAGAGATATAAGGATTCAGCTTTTCTCGTTCAACACAAACAAAGCCTATGTCGCCAAGTGCTTTTTAAAGGGCGGCGAAAGATGGCAAAAAGTTTTGCTCACTCCGCAGGACTTTAAATCGGACGACGGCAAGCCTTTGACTCTGTTTTCCGATACGCAGATAACTCTGTTTAAAAACGTAGCTTCGGTTATAATTAACAATATCATTTGGATATAATTATCTTATGGACGAATTTAAGCACGACAACCTGCCGCAAAATCTCGATTTAGACGATTTTTCGCAAAACGGTCCTAAGTCGGATAAAAAGAAAAAAACGGTCACCGTTCTAACGGCGGTGGGACTATCCCTTCTCGTTGCCGTCATAATTGCGATAATCGTTATTGCGGTCGTTTGCGACACCTTTGTGGTGGACGGGGCAAGCATGTACCCCACGCTACAAGGCGGTAAAGACAACGTGTATACCGACGGCGACAAGGTAGTCGTAAATAAATATAAAACTCCCGACGTCGGAAATATCGTCGTAGTCCACCCCGAGGGGCAATCTACGATGATAAAAAGGGTTGTCGCCATAGCCGGCGACAGAGTTAAAGTCGTAGGTGGCGTGCTTTACGTCAACGGAGTAAAGAGCGACACGTCATATCTTAGCGAGCAAAACAAACTGATGTATGCTTCATACCCCGACGTCCTGCTGGATATGGCGGAGTTTACTGTAAAGGAAGGACACGTTTGGGTGCTGGGCGACAACCGCCTTGTTTCGCACGACAGCCGAGACCCGAAGGTTGGTCAGATATCGCTGGACGACGTTTTGGGCACGGTGTTTTTGATAATAACAGAAGATAATAAATTAAAGTGGATTTAACTTGCGTTAAATCCTTTTTTTTTGCGTTTTTGTCGATACCTCTTTATACGATATCTTTTTAGCCGATATGCTTTAGCTGATACGTTTTTGGTCGTTATCTTTTCAGTCGCTATCTTTTCGGTTGATACCCGTTTAGTCGACATGTTTTAGTTTATGCCCATTTTAACGATATCCGCCTGCCGATACCCCTTTTGATAAGACAAATTCCCTCGTTGTACCTTTAGCCGATACCCCTTTTGCGGATACCCCTTTTGATAAAAAAACTCCATAGTTAAACCTTTGGCTGTTACGAGTTTTACTGATATGACTGTTTCGTTTTGTTGCCGTCTTTTCTTTATCATAATTTTTGCCGTTGTAAGTTTTGCTATTGGTTTTAGTAGTTATCACTATTAAATTTTAGTCGTTATCAATTAAGTAATATAATTATGCTCATTATAGTTATTATGCTTATTATAGTTATTATGCTTATTATAGTTCCGTTTGATATTCACGCAGATTTTTTCTTTTTAAAAAATTAAAAAAAGGCTTGACATTCATTTGACTAAGTTGTATATTGCTAATAGGAATTATTATCAATAATGAGAAATACGAAACAAAAGGAAATCATTTATAAATCGGTCACCACAAGGTGCGACCACCCGACGGCGGAAATGGTATACTCCGAGGTCAAAGGCGTTTTACCTCAGATAAGCCTTGCCACCGTCTACCGCAATCTTTCGCAGCTTGCCGAGCAAGGCAAGATAAAGAGGATTGCCGTACCGTCCGCCCCCGACCGTTTCGATAAAACTATAAGCGAACATTCGCACTTTTTCTGCTCTGAGTGCAACTCCGTTTTTGACCTCGATTTTGAGGAAGTGGATTCCTTCGTCAAATCGACGGCAAAAAATCACGATTGCAGAATAGACAAAATTGACATATTGTTTGCAGGTAAATGCAAAGAATGTATAAACAAAAACAATTAAATTTAAAAGGAGAAAACTAAAATGGCAAAATTCGTATGTTCGGTATGTGGTTACGTTTATGAAGGAGACGAGGCTCCGGCAAGCTGCCCTCAGTGCAAAGCCCCCAAAGAAAAATTCGTAAAACAATCGGGTGAAATGTCCTGGGCGGCAGAGCACGTCGTAGGCGTTGCAAAAGGCGCAAGAGAAGATATAATCAAAGACCTCAAAGCAAACTTTGACGGCGAATGCTGCGAAGTGGGTATGTATCTCGCCATGGCAAGAGTAGCTCACCGTGAGGGATATCCCGAGATAGGTCTTTATTGGGAAAAGGCGGCTTATGAAGAAGCCGAGCACGCCGCTAAATTCGCCGAGCTTTTGGGCGAAGTCATCACCGACTCTACAAAGAAGAATCTTGAGATGAGAATCGAAGCGGAAAACGGCGCAACGATGGGTAAAACCGATCTCGCCAAGAGAGCAAAAGAGCTCGGACTTGACGCTATCCACGACACCGTCCACGAGATGGCTCGTGACGAGGCTCGTCACGGAAAGGCTTTCCAAGGCTTATACAACAGATATTTCAAATAACCAATACAAATTTTCCTTCTATGAAAAAAAGAGGAGCCGCACGGTTCCTCTTTTTTTGTTCGTTTTTATCCGACGCTTTTCGGCAACGCTGTAAGCCAAAGCGTTGCATTTCCCCGTAAGCCGTGCAAAGCGGCAGGAATAAATTTTGCGAGCCTTGCACTTTGCGTATGGCGTCAATTTACGTTGCAGATGCTTTGACACAAAATCTATTCGCCCTTGTTTTCGCCGGATGAGCTTTCGTCTTTTGCTTCGCCTGATTTATCAGATGCGGAAACGTTGTCGAAATTTCTTTCAAAAACGGTGGTATGCTCGCCCGTTTTGTTGATTATCATTTCGTTTTCAAATTTGCCAGGCGACAGGATATCCTCGCTGTGATCCTCTACGCTGTCCTGTCCCGACGAAAGGACTATCTCGCCGGAGCCGTCAAGGAACTGCGCCTCACTCTTTCTCGTCTTGCCGTAAAGCAGTTTTAAAAAGAGCGGTGTAAGTAGCGAGGTTGCGATAATGAGTATCAAGACAAACGGCATAATGGCAGGATCTATCATATTGTAGTCTATACCCTTTTGGGCGCATACCAAAACGACTTCCGCCCTGCCCATCATTGCCACTCCGACGACAAGAGAATCTTTTGCTTTATACTTACAAATAAGCGCACCTGTTCCGCAGCCTATGACTTTGCCCAACATACCCGCAATCACATAGCATACGCCGAACAGCGCAATCGTCGCCGTTATTCCGCTAAAGTCTGTGTTTATTCCTATATTCGCAAAAAATACGGGGGCAAATATAAGGTAGGAACTTATATCCGTTTTTCGGTCGACGTATGGAGACTCGCTAAGTCCCGACAGCATAAGTCCTGCCATAAACGCGCCTGTTATATCGGCTACACCAAACCACTTTTCGGCGGCGTAGGCGTAGAAAAAGCAAACGGCAAACGACCAGATTGCCACTCTGCGGTTATGCGGATAACGGCGCTCGAGTTTTTTGAAAAGCCATCTGAACAAAAGTCCTATTCCCACGGCGGCGACGAAAAACAGCACGGTATACAAAATCACCATACCCGTGGAGGACCCGCCGTCTCCCTGCGACAAACCGATGATGAGCGACAAAAGTATGACGCCTATGATATCGTCCAAAATAGCCGCCGAAACGATTGCCGTTCCCACTTTGGTCTGAAGCTTGCCCAACTCTTTGAGCGTTGCCACCGTTACCGAAACCGACGTTGCGGTGAGAATAACTCCGTAAAACAAATTTGTATAGATTGTCTCTTCCGACCAATCTGCAAATCCGCCGTTGAAACCGCAGGCGACGACAAAGCCGAGCCCCATGGGAACAATAACTCCGAGCATCGTTATTACGGTAGCCGAAAATCCGGTGGCTTTAACTTGCTTGATATCCGTGCCGAGCCCTGCGCTGAACATAATGAGCACTACGCCTATTTTGGCAAGGAAAGAAAGTCCCTCGAGCGTAAAAGAAGTGAATATCTGTTGTCCGGGTATAAGTTTTATAAGTCCGAGCAATATGCCCACGATAAGCATACCGACAACCTGCGGCAAGCCTATCCTTTTGCTTCCTATGCTCAGTAGTTTGGAAAAAAACAGTATCATTGCAAGAGGCAATAAAATCGTAAAGTATTCCATAAACAGTCCGTCCTCCTTGATTATCTCGCAATTTGCAATAGTTATAGCACACTATTAAATGACTGTCAAACTAATATTTAAACAAAAATTTATTTTTTTCGTGTAAAATTTTACCTAAATTTACAATAATAACACGCTTTCAGATTTGATTTTGACAGTTTTACCGTCTTTTTTTTTAATATATTTACGCTAAGTGTATAAATTTTGCGATAAACAGCCACAAATATTAGGAAAATAAAAAAAGACAATAAATATATAAAACGGTTGCAAAAAAAACGGTTATGCTATATAATGCTTTTTGCGGTGGAGTATGGTGTAGTGGTAGCACGAAGGCCTCTGACTCCTTCGGTGTAGGTTCGATTCCTACTACTCCTGCCAGATAAAAATTAAAGCCTTGCTAAGCAAGGCTTTTTTTTGTTTATATTTTTTAAATTTTTTTCGATTTTAAACGCACACAGTTACAATAATTTAGCTTTTTTAATTCTGCCGATTTATATCACTACGGTTTGCCGCTGTTTGGGATATTTGACGTTTTCAGTCTATCTTTTACGGTATTGCTTTTACCTTCTTCGAAATATTGTCTTAAATTTTTGCAAACTGACTGTTGTAAAGCGCGGCATAAAAACCGCCCTCGGCAATGAGTGAATCGTGAGTGCCCTGCTCGACAATCGTTCCGTTTTTCATAACGAGTATTTTATCCGCAGATTTTATCGTCGAAAGACGGTGCGCCACTATAAAGCTCGTTTTGTTTTGTGTGAGCTTTTGAAATGCGCTTTGTATCTGCATTTCCGTCCTCGTATCGATAGACGACGTTGCCTCGTCCAGAATGAGCATTGGGGGAAGTGCGAGCATAACTCTCGTTATACAGAGAAGCTGTTTTTGTCCCTGCGAGAGCGTGAGCCCGTCCTCGCCTATCACGGTATCATAGCCGTCGGGCATCTGCATTATAAAGCCGTGCGAGTGCGCCGCCTTTGCCGCCTCTAAAATCTCCTCGTCCGTTGCGCCCGGCTTGCCCATAGAGATGTTTTCCTTTACCGTGCCGTGCTTGAGCCAGGTTTCTTGCAATACCATTCCGTATTTTTTTCTGAGGCTGTGGCGTTTTAAATCTTTGACGTTGTTTCCGTCCACCTCGACCGCTCCGCCGTTGACGTCGTAAAACCTCATGAGCAGGTTTATCAGCGTCGTCTTGCCGCAGCCTGTCGGTCCCACGATTGCCACCCTCTGTCCCGCCTTTACCGATACATTGAGATTTTCAATCAGCGGCTTTGACTTTACGTAGGAAAAATCTATGTCTTTCAATTCGACGTTGCCTTCCACCGCTTCTATTTCTTTTGTTCCGTCGTCCTCGGATTCTTCTTCGATGAGCTCAAGCACTCTCGAGGCGCAGGCAAGCGCATTTTGAAATTCCGTCACTACCTCGGATATTTCGTTAAAGGGCTTGGTATACTGATTTGTATATGCCAAAAGCGTGACAAGCTGTCCTACGCTTAGCGCGACTATCGCACCGTCCGCCGATATGCAGGCAAACGCTCCGACAAGTGCGACTATGGCGTAAATGACCGAGTTGACAAAGCGTGTAGTCGGATTTGTCAGCGACGAGAAAAACACAGCTTTTAAAGAATGTTTGTAGAGTATATCGTTTGTCTTTTTGAAATCGTCGAGCGCCTCGTCCTCATGCGAAAACGCCTTGACCACCTTTTCGTTGGAAATCATTTCCTCGACGAAAGCGGTTTGATTTGCCCTCGACTCCGACTGAAGGTGAAACATTTTATATGAGTTTTTGGCGATAAACTTTGCGATAAAGAGCGACAGCGGAGTAAGCAGTGCCACCGCAAGACCGATTATCCAGTTTATGGAAATCATAAAAGCGAAGGTTGCGACAATGGTAACCACTCCCGTGAACAGCTGAGTGAAGCCTAAAAGCAATCCGTCGGCGAATTGCTCGACGTCGGATATGACCTTATTTACCGTTTCGCCGTGGGCGTGCGAGTCGATATAGGATAACGGAAGTTTTGTTATCTTTCTTATCGCCCTCGCCCTGATATCTTTCGTGACGCTGTATGTGACTTTGTTGTTGATGACGTTCATGCACCACTGCAATATGCTGACGCCTGCCACCGCCGCCGCCACGATGATGATTATCTTTTTTATCAACGCAAAATTGACGTCGCCTTTCCCCACAATCCCGTCAATGGCGTCGCCCACCAATACGGGAATTAAAAGCGTGAGTCCGACCACTCCGAGCGCCAAAAGCGTGGAGAGTGCGACAAGCCATTTATATCTGCCGACATAGCGCAAAACTTTTTTTATGGTAGAGGCTTTGGCTCCTTTAGTTTTTATCTTTTTTTCCTTTCCCATTTAAGCCCCCGTTTGCGAGTTGTAAATCTGCCTGTAAACCTCGCAGGTTTCCAAAAGTTTTTCGTGTTTACCCATGCCCACGACTTTTCCGCCGTCGAGCACTATGATTTTGTCGGCATACATTATAGACGACGTCCTTTGAGATACAATAAAGGTAGTGAGCCCCTTTAACTCTTTTAGTGCGCTCCTCAGTTTAAAATCCGTTCTGTAATCGAGAGCGGAAGCGGAATCGTCGAGTATTAAAATTTTGGGGTTTAAAACGAGCGCTCTTGCTATGGTAAGGCGCTGTTTTTGTCCGCCCGACAGATTTTGTCCGTTTTGCTCCACCATAAAGTCAAGGCCGCCCTTTAGCCTTACTACCTCGTCCGCCTGCGCTACCTTGAGCGCTTTTTCTATTTCCTCGTCGCTCGCCTTTTTTCCGAAACACATATTGTCCCTTATAGTGCCCTTAAAGAGAACCGCTTTTTGAGGGACGACTCCTATGCTTTGACGGAGCTGTTCAAAATTTATATCGTTTACGTTTTCGCCGCCAATTAACACCTCGCCTTTTGTAGCCTCGTAAAATCTGGGAAGCAGATTGACAAGGCTTGTCTTGCCGGAGCCCGTTCCGCCTATGACGCCTATCGTCTCACCGCCCTTTGCTTTGAAGTTTACGTCCGCTACGGCATATCCGCCGCCGTTTTCGTAACGAAGGGATACGTTTTTAAACTCTATATCGAAGTTTTCGGGGAAGTCTTTTTCGCCCTTTTGTTCGTCGGGAACGATATCGAGCACCGCCTGTATTCTGTGTGCCGACGCCACCGCCTTATTAAGACTGACAATTAAGTTTGCGCATTTGATAAGCTCGATTAAAATCTGCGACATATAATTGTATAGCGCAACCACTTCACCCTGCGAGAGAATGCCGTCGTATACCTTTATACCGCCCACGTATATAATGCAAATTATCGCCACGTTTATGACGGCAAACGTGAGTGGATTTAAAAGTGCGGATATCCTGCCCACCCTCTTTTGCATATTCGTCAGTTTTTCGTTTTTGGCGTCAAAGGTTTCTATCTCTTTATCCTCAAGACAAAACGCCCTGAGAACCCTTGCGCCCGTCAGGTTTTCCCTTGTGGATAATAGGACGTCGTCGACGTTTTTTTGCACCTTTTTATACATGGGTACGGAAAAGAACATTATCAAAAATATGACAAGCGACAGCACGGGAACGGCGGCAAGGAAAATATATCCCGATTGCACGTCAATCAAAAACGCCGCTATCATTGCGCCGAACACCACGAACGGCGAACGGAGCAAAAGCCTTAGCGTCAGGTTGATACCCGTTTGCACCTGATTGGAATCGCTCGTCATTCTCGTTATCAGCGTTGCCGTGCCTATTGTGTCAAGCTGCGAATAGGAAAGTCTGCCTATGTGCCTGAACATCTCATAGCGCATACCCTTTGAAAATCCGACGGCGGCTTTTGCCGCAAAGTATTGCCCGAGCAGAGAAAACACAAGCCCCAGAACTCCGAAAGCGACAATGATGAGGCAGGCGTAAACGACGTAGGTTCTGTCGCCCGAGGGGATACCGACGTCGATAATTCTTGCAACGACCAACGGAACGATAAGTTCCATTATCGCCTCAAGCATTTTAAGTATCGGGCTTGCCGCCGCCTGCGCCCTATAGCCTTTAATAAATGAAGATAGTTTCACGTTTCACCGCTTCGTTTGATTTTTTATATCATAACCTTAAATTGAAAAAAAGTAAAATCAAAACGGTCACTTTTAAAAAGCATATGTTTTATTTTTACCGTGTTTTTATCCGTCATTTTATCCTTGATAAAATTATTTCCTTTTAAATGAAATTTAGAGTGTTGTTATGCCGATTTTATCCGTTATTTTATTAAAATGCGTTGATAAAACTGTTTTATAAAAAATAAAATTTATCTTGCGCTTTTCCTTTGTCTTGTATTCCGATTGCGTTGTAATTGCGATTGCTTTGCTTTTGACAGCCTTGCGCCTTTGTAAGGCGTTTGCACATGATTGCTTTAATCCGTTTTGCATAAAAAAAGCATATAAAGGAAATTTTTTTCTCTTTAAAGGTTTCTAATTCAAAATTTTATCGACTATAGCCTGTTTTATTTTATTTTCCCTTTAATTTATAAACCTTTTTTGAAATTTTATGATATAATCTTTTGCGAAATAAAATCATTTTTGGAGACACATATGAATATAACCGATATGCTCGAAACCTTCGCCCTCCTCGCAGACGAGGGAATGAACGCAAAAAACACAGTTAAAGTTTTTAAAATGATAGGCATTGACGGCTATGACGAAAAGGCGATTGACTCTTTCGTTTTGTGGTCGGACTGCCTGCCCGTCTCGGACGATATGCCGTATACCCCCGAGCAGAGGAATTTGCATATCCTTTGGGAAAGCATCGACAGAGTGCCGCTCGGTATCAACGTGGCGTTTGCAATTCCGTTCAGACAGATTATCGCAAAACACCTGTTCAAAAAATGCGGCGACGGATTTATAGCAAACGAGGGTTGCCGTTTTAACTACGGACACAATATCGAGGTGGGCAAGAACGTGGCGTGGAATCACTGTTGCTACTTTGACGCCAAATGCTCAATCAAATTCGAGGACTATTCCATGATAACGGAATACACCAAAATATTTACCCATTCGCACTCGGAATCCGACCACATCGTCCGCTCCTATGCGCCCGTCGTTATCGGCGAGCACGCCAAGGTATATACCAACTGCACCGTCCTGCCGGGCGTAACGATAGGCAAAGGTGCCATAGTCGCCACGGGCAGCGTCGTATCAAAGAGCGTGGACGATTTCGCGCTCGTTGCCGGTATCCCTGCCAAACCGATAAGAGAGAGAAAAACGGAAGGCAAAGAGTTTTTTAACCACTACATGCTCAAAAACAATATGTTTCAAGTTTAAATATGCTGCTATCCTCGCTCAGATTTGAAAAACTTTCACCTCGCCACCGTTCCGAGGTCATAGACATATACAATTACTACGTTTTGAACGACACGTCGGCGTTTAACGCCTCGGTGCTGTCGGACGGCGACTACGACTTGTTTATCCAAAGAAGCAAGACGGCGTATGCCATTCTCTTAAACGACAAGACGATAGGTTTTTGCACGTTGGGAAACTTTTTGGGATTTTCCGCATTCGACAAAACTGCCACGCTTTCGCTGTATATCGACCCCGTTTATACGGCAAAGGGTTACGGCTCGATAGCGCTTGACAAGCTCGAGTGCGATGCAAGACGGCTTGGGATAAACTCGCTCGTTTCAATCGTGTCCTCGGACAACGAGGCGAGCTTAAACTTTCACCTCAAAAACGGATTTGCCGAAAGCGGCTATCTTGACGGCGTGGGCGAAAAATTCGGAAAAAGTTTCGGGCTTGTATATATGCAAAAAGTGCTTTAAGTCAAAATCAAATTCCGCTAAAAATATAAAAATTT